>Ga0209088_10000043_pt1 | contig 94461 bp, 131 predicted proteins | sample S_140625_EF_Meta_FD_187324 | JGI IMG/M metagenome (GOLD analysis project Ga0209088, IMG submission 187324) | Freshwater microbial communities from Lake Simoncouche, Canada to study carbon cycling - S_140625_EF_MetaG (SPAdes) (version 2) | ecosystem: Environmental > Aquatic > Freshwater > Lake ... | reverse complement strand
TGTAGGCCGCCAGCTGGGTGGCGCATTTGAGATATTTCATCCACCCCCCGAACGACCCCCCGGCGGCAGCGATCGTGTCGTCGTCCTGCTTGGGAAAGAACCGGCAGTAGGGGTTGCTGGAAGTCTTGAAGTCGACCAGGAAGTGCGCCCCGTTACGCAAGGCAATCAGGTCAGGAACGCCGGCGTAGCGGTACTGGAGGGAGTACACCATGGCGATACCGCTCTCGGCATCGATCAGGTGCCTGTGCTGGGGGAGCAAGGGGACCTCGCTCCAGATGAAGCTGTCGTAGGAGTCGAGGTGGGCCGCCAGTCCGTCCCAGTAGCAGCGGATCTCAGCGGGGACTGAGACAGCTCGACCGCGAATGTAGTCCTCGCAGGCTTTGTGAATGGCCGTGCCGCGATCGGCCGCGGCCTCCCGCCCGCCCGGGTTCTTCTCCAGCCAGTTGTTCAGGGCCTTCTTGCTGGCTGGCGAAGCAGTCGCCCCGAGGACGGTGGTCACCGAAGGGACGTAGACCTCGGGAGCCACCTGGTAGTGCCGCCGGCCGTTGATCTCAAGGCGAAGCGGCACGAAAGGGTCTCAGGTGAGACCATTGTAGAAGGCGCGCCTTGCGAAGCCAAGACTCAGGGGCAGGCCTGCCTGGCTTTGCGATGCACGCGCCAACAAAAAACGCCCCAGGCGGAGAAGGCCCAGGGCGTTTAACGATGTCTCCCCCTGAAGCTGAAGGTCCCAATCTCCAGCCAGGCCTCCCGAGCTGACAGCTCCAAGGAAGCACCTTCGTGCCCGCCTCTTGCGGGGCGGAAGGTCTGGCTACCTTAGCAGCTGGGAGGCTCTGCCAATTCTCTGAGACATTCGTCCACTTCCGTTCCCTCAATGTGGTCGTAAGCCGCTACGGCCATGTTCCAGCACCCCGCTTCGGCCGGATGGGTAGCTTCGTAGAACTTGAAGTCGGTTGATTGTTCACAGCCTTGCATTTTGTAGAACTGTCGTGCCAATGCGTTGCACTCGTCAATAATTTGCTGATCGCTTCTTGGCTTGCTGCTATGCGGGGCGCACCAGGCTGTCATACCGCCCGCCCCGCAGGCATCGCCTCAAGGGCCGCCAGGATCAACGCTTTGTCAGCGGAGTCGTAATAGGCCCGGCCGTCCTTGACTCTCGCGATCGCTTGGTCTTTGAGCGCCGAGGGATCGGGCCTCCAGCCGGGAGTGTGCATCCAGGGCAGCTGGGGGTGGTACTCGGTATGCCCATTGAATTCAGCCACGCTCCAGGCTAGCCAGCGAAAATCTTTCAGGACCTGGATCGTGCCCAGGGCATCTGCATCTTCCGGCCTCGGCAGCCTGTGGGTAATGCCTTCTGTCGGCATCCGATGGACCTCTTCGGAGTCGGGCGTTGGGGCTGCCGGAGGGGCGGACTGAAGCGCTGGAGCGTCAGACGGGTTGAGGGTTTTTACTTTCGCGGTAAGGGAGGTGGAGCCTTGGCGGAACTTGATCTCTGTCCAGAGCGTTTCCATGGGGCCATGCCCATAAACGCAGCGTCCGTCGACGTAGTACCAGGTGGCGGCTGGAGTCTTAACGCAGGCGAGTCTGCCACTGTTTTCGATAGTCGCCGCAAGGCAGTGCTGGCTAGGGAGATCCAGCGCAAGGCTCAGCGCAAGACCCAAAGCGTGCTCGATCTCGCTTCTGGCTTTGTTGATGGCTTCGTCGACGGCTTGGTGGATGCCCGTGCCGCGTTTGAGTGCTTGATCGGTGTTCATGGTGTCTTGGCCAATAGTCTCGATGGTGATTTTCGGTGGGGAAACTGACGGATGGGTGCACCGACGAAAAAGACGATCCAGTACCTTAACCAGTGAGCGTACTTCGCCAAAAGTAATTCCCCAGGTGCCAGCAAGGTGGTCTCCGTCGGGGCGATTGGCGTTGGCGGCCAGGCGGGTAATAGCGCGGAAGCGAGCTTCCGCTTCGAACAGGGACTCGTTCATTGGGTTCATTGGCTCGGCGGGGTGAAGGGTTGTCTATCCAGGTCGTCCCAGTCGGAGCTGGGATCGGGGGCGGGCTCTGTTCGGGCGTCGCCCATCGTGCCGGCCGTGTTGGCAAGCAGGTCCCTGCCTGCCTGGGCCTGGCGGTAGGCCCCCATCTCTTCGAGGGCGTCCCGTGTCAGGGGGGCGCAGGCCTTTATGAGGTCAGGGATCGAGCGGTTACCCAGCTCTTTGTTGAGCCTGACCGAAAGCAAGGGCCCCAGCAGCGACAAGAAGCCTGTCGTGTACTGATCGACCTGGAAGGTGCGCAAGTTGGCGCCAGAATCGGTGAACCCGTCAATGTTGACGTCGAGGGATTTCAGGCGATCTAGCGCCTCTCGCTGGCTGTCAGCAATCTCCGTCAGCTTGGCGGATTGAAACTGCAGGTGATCACTAATGCCTTCAAGGTGATTGATCAAAATCTTCACCAGATCCGGCAAAGTCTGCGGGGTCGGCATAGCTGGAATTGTCGAGGATGATAGAAGACCCGCGAAAAACGCGGGTGAGAAGCAGGGCCCCCCGCTGGATGGGGTCGAGGAGGGCCCAGGCGTGCTGGAGCACCTCCTCGTCGCAGCGGGAGAATATCGCTTTGACGTCAGCCGGCCGCTGGGCCAACTCGAGTAGAGCAAGCGCTTCGGTTGCGGACAGCGATGACCAGTGGGGTGTCGAGGAAGTTACAGCAATCAGCGATGTCTCTGTCTCCATAGGGAAGGCGCGCGCGAGTCGTGTAAGTAAGGAAGCTGTAATAATCAAAGGCTTTTTCGGCCATCAGCTCGTCACATGCTTGGAGATAGTCCTCTTTGGTGCGCTCCTCAGAGATCGTGACCGGCAGCACGAAGATCACCTGGGTAGTCGTAATCGAAACAGGCAGCCCGCTGAGCCCGTACATCAGGGCGCCTTTGGCAGTCTCCTGCAAGGCGGACAACTGGTCGAGCGCCGAAGCGCTGGCCTCAGCGGAGCGTGCTGCTGTGGCCTGATCAAGAAATTGAGGGTTCATAGGGAGAAGAATTGAAGGTTGACGAATAGCATGGGGGTCAGCGAAGCGCGCCGCTGCCGCCAAGTCACGATCCATCACCACTTATCAGCCGCCCCGGGTGCGCCTGCAGTGGGAGCAACGCCTTGGGCGCCGAGGGCGTCGGTCGCTTCGGGAGGTTGGCCCTTGCCCTTAGGAGGCTTGCCCTTGGCCGTGGCAGGCCTGCCGGCGAACGGGTCGGCGCCGTCAAAGAGGGCTGGCAGCCAGATCCCGTCGCGGGCCGCTTCCCAGCGCTCGATGGAATCGGGGTCGGCGGGCTTGAGGGCCGGGGTGGCGTAGTAGGCGGTGTCTTTTTTTAGGCCAGTGCGAGTGATCGAGAAGTAGTAAGGGGCAATGGAATCGCCCTCATACATGTAATCCTCAATGCCAAAAGTGCGCTCCATCTGTTCACGCAGCTTGAGCTGCGGAATGAACAGAATCGAGAACTGACCGCTCTCCTTGCTAAGGACTGTCATGGCGAGGAAGTACTTCGGCTGGTCCTTCTCGCCGGTCCCTTTGTTCTTGCCCTCCCAAGTCAGACCGATGTCGTTGAGATACTCCTCGGGAAACTCCGGGAAGCGGCGAGTGCGCTTGGCGGTCTCGGAGAAGTATTCAAAGCCGCCGATTACATGCCCGGAAGCGTATGTGCCGCAAGGGCGCACGTTGATCGTCTCGCCGTCGGAGAGCTTAGAGGGGTCGATGTAGCGGGGATCGCCGCCGGAGTTCATCTCTTGCTTGCAGGTTTTGGCGTCTTTGTAGTTTGGTGGCAGCATGCTCATGGGGATTCAGTCCTTTGGTGGGGACTCGCGTGGTGTGTGGGTTGAGTTGAGCGTGAGACAGGATTAGACGATGTACCAATCCGTGGCCAGCATGTCGCCCTGGCTAGGCAGCCAGGGAATGTGATGGCCTCGAACCGTGTGAATGAAGACGTAAGGAAAAGTCATAGGATCGCTAATCCCGTCGGGCTGAGCCAGCTGGATGAATTGGCCTGGGCCATTCCATCCGCGGCGGGACCAGCAGCGCCCGGAGTGAGGGCTGTCACTGCCTTTGTAGTCAGAAGAGCAAGTGGCGATCGCGTCGTTGAAGTCGGCGATTACTGCAGCGAAAGAATCGTTTTGTTCCATGGAAGGAGTGAAAAAGCGTGAATGGCGTCGAGATTGGGCGGTGGTGGCGAAAATGGAGCGAAATTCAACTCCAGTTCGCCGGCATCGGCGGCGCATCGCTGCCGTCGAAGTCAGCGTTGGAGTAGCCCGCGGCTTCCTTGCCATCAGCGGCGTCGTGGCCGCGGGCCCTGGCGTGGAGGCGCAGGACTCGAACCTTGACTTCCACGAAGGGGGTGCCCTCTTTGGAAGTGCGCATCTCAAGGATGCCGCTGGCGGTGACCAAGGCTCCTTTGGGGGCATTAAGTAGTCGCTCGCGGTTGGCGCCAAAGCAGCGGATGCGGAACCAGTCGACCTTCTCTTCGCCGTTCTCCAGGCGGTTGACCGCCAGGGACGAAGAATCGGACTGTTCGGCCCCCCGAACCTGGCCGGACAGGCGCCCGGTCACGGACACCTCGTTGAGGAACTGGTCCTCGTAGCCCTTGCAAATGGAGCGCAGGTTCATGACCGGCAAGTTGCCATCACCATCGAGGGTGATGTCGCCGGTCAGGATGACAAGGTTGCCAACCTCCTGGCCAAGCAAGCTGTTGGCGGTGGCAGAGCCAGGCCGGGCAACAACCCAAAGCTGGATCTTCTGGGCGTCGTCCGTGAGTGTCTCGCAGGTAGCGAGCTCGTTGCCGGAGACCGCCTCTAGTGTGGGCCGAGAGGCGATCTTGGTGAGAACTGAGGCCGTGCTCAAGGTTGGGAGCGTCAGGGCTCAGCCAGTGTAGTCGTTGTGCAACGTGTGTCTCAAATCTCGCCGGACGCAAGTGAGTCCAAGCTCCAGCGGTGCACCCAGCCGGGCGGCGGCGGAACGGGTTGCGCTGTCTGAGGCATCAGCATCAAAAGCAGCCCGGTGCTTTGCATCCGGACCGTTTTCTTCTTCGCTGTTTCGTCCTCGACCGCGGCTTCGATGTTGATCAACAAGGGGCCGCCGCTCATCCCGACCAAGGAGACGGAGTCACCCAGTCCTTCGGCGGCGCGCAGGGCCTGCAGCAACAGCTTGGCGTCGTAGCGACCGCAGGCATCCACTTGCTGGCCCATGCCCTCCCAGTGGGCGACCAAGCGGGCGACCACGCCGTGGACGTCCGGGAAGGCAATCGTGCTCACCGGCGGAGCGGACATCTCGACGGTCTTGCCGGCCTTGGTCTTGAGTGGCGTCGTAACCGCAGCGATCCCGGTCTCGGTGTCGATGCTCAAGGTGCGCGGGCCACTCTTGAGCCCCCGACTGGCGGCGGCTAGGTCGCTGGTGGGAATGAAAACGACCGGTTCGTCGATGGTGCCAGATTCGTCGTAGCCGACGAAGGTCAGGGCCCCGCGATCGGAGGAAGACGCGATGACGCCGACGCCGCGAGGGCCTGGGCAGAAATAAATCCCCTGGTAGGGGGCGTAGCTGCCAGCAAAGTCCGCGCCGACGGCGAACAGGCGGCTTTCACAGTTCAGCTGCATGGTGCGTGTGGGGAAGGGCAGATGGCGTACAGCCAGCGCCAGCGGAAAGGACTGGCAATGGCAAGCAGGCGCTGGTTACTCCTCTCGAGTTCAACAGGTTCGATCAAGGGATTCCAAAAAGGCTCAAGAGGCTGGTCGTCAGCAAGACGAATCAGCACGGCGCGCTGTCGCATGGAACCCGGCGGGAGGCAGGATGGCCAAGGTAGACCCTATGGCTGCCCCCTGTCAGCAAGCTTGCGGCAGGCTGGAAACCGTGCTCTTGGACTAACCTGGTTGTAACTGCATTGATCACGATGGCCGCCTTCGTGGTTCTCCCCGAGCTGCTGGCCATGGGTCCGATCTTCCGGGTTGGGGAAGGGTTGATCGTGCATGTTCGGGACGTGGACAATCGCCCCGGCGCAGTGGACGTGAAGCTGGAAGCTTCGCCTGGAGGGCGCTGGAATTTCATCCATGAATGGAATCAAACGAACCCACCCCTGCTGGAGGAATGGGCCCGAGAGTTAGTGCTATCGCTCAATCGGATGGCGGCGGAGGGGATGCCTCAAGTGGAGCTGTGGCATCCGGGAAGCGAGAGAACGGCTCAGCCCTTCACACAGAGGACTTGACGGAGAGTGTGGCGGATCTCCACCAAGTCCGCCTGGGCAGCCATGACAGCGTCGATGTCCTTGTAAGCGGCAGGTGTCTCGTCGATCACCCCTTCGTCTTTGCGGCATTCGACGCCGGCGGTGGCGGCGACGTGGTCTTCCACAGTGAAGCGGCGCTTGGCCTCCTTGCGGCCCATCAGACGGCCGGCGCCGTGTGAGCAGGAACAGAAGGACTCGCGGTTGCCCTTGCCGGAGACGATGAAGGACTTGGCCCCCATGCTGCCGGGAATAATTCCGAGCTCGCCTTCCTTGGCAGAGACAGCGCCCTTGCGGGTAAGCATGACGTCGGCCCCGAAGTGGCGCTCGCGGCTCACGTAGTTGTGGTGGCAGTTGACCGCCTCGCAGTCGCAGGCAAACTGCTTGGGCACGGCCTGGGCTAAAGCCCGTAGAGCGGCCGTCATCATTAGGTCGCGGTTGAGACGGGCGAAGTCTTGGGCCCAGCCAACGGCTTCGACGTAGTCGTCGAACAGCTCGCTGCCCTCAACTAAGTAGGCGAGGTCGCGGTCCGGCAGCTGGATGAAGTGGCGCTCCATCTCCTTGCGAGCCCTTTCAATAAAGTAGGTGCCAATGCGATTGCCGATGCCCCGGCTGCCGGAGTGGAGCATCACCCAGACGCGCTGGTCCTCGTCGATGCAGACCTCCACGAAGTGATTGCCGCCGCCGAGGGTGCCGGCATGAATCGCGGCGCGCCCGGCCGCCTTGCTGATGGGCTGATGCTTGGCGATAATGCCGTCGAGCCGGGGCTGCAACAGGCGGACGGCGTCGCAGACGTTGGCTGGCGGCTCGCGGTGGGCGCCAACATCACCCGGGCCGCCGTCGTTGCTGCGGCCGTGGGGGATCGCCGCTTCGATTGCGCTGCGCAAGGGGCCCAAGTCGTCGGGCAGGTCGCTGGCGGTGAGGCTGGTGCGCAGGGCGCACATGCCGCAGCCAATGTCGACGCCGACAGCTGCGGGAATGATGGCGCCCTTGGTGGCGATCACCGAGCCGATCGTCGCGCCCATGCCCCAGTGGACATCCGGCATGGCGGCGACGTGGTGGTGCATGAAGGGCAGGCTGGCCAGGTTGCGAAGCTGCTGCACGGCCCGGTCCTCGATAGGGACGCCGTCGACCCAAGCCTTGATGGGAACACCGTCGGTGGGGATGTACTGGGAAGTCATGTGCTGTTTCTGTAGGGGGTTATTTGGTCGTAAGCGGGGATCTCATGGAGTTGCGTCGGGGGCTGACTCTACAACTTGCCGCAGCAGGGCGATCTGCTCGGTGGTAAAGTCCGTGTCAAAATCCTTGCTGTCCAGCAGCGCCAGCGCCCGCTCCTTCAGCGTAGGCTCGCGCATCGGGCGCCAGCGGGGAGTGTGGAACCAAGCCTGTTGTTGGTTCTTGGCAACGTTATCCCAGGAATCAAAATTCCATTTCCCCGCAAAAAGATACTGAACGAATCCACATTCATCCGCATCCTTCTCAGTCGGCGGCCGATCCGTAATCGGCTCCGGCCACTGACGCTGTAGCGCATTAGCAGCCTGGGCAGCGCCCCATCGGGCGAAGAAGATGCAGTCGGCAGCACATGTACCGACGCCGACTGTGTTCTCAGCAATCAAATCCTCGGGCGGCGTGATGCTGTAAGGATCAAAGGTCATGGTGCAGTTCCTCCAGAGGTCATAGAGTCATAAACGGGGCCTAAGGCCTCAAGCCAGTAGTGGCTCCCGCAGCGCACGCCTGCTCTTTCGTTGAGGAGAGAGACGGCGTTGGGCTCGGCGAGGGATTCGCCGGCGGTCATCAGCCGGAGCTGATGGTAGAAGGACATCAGCTCGTGGCCGGAGACGGTGATTGATTCGAGGGGTGGGCTCACTGTGGCGAGTGGTCAGGACTCAAGGTCGACGTAGAGCCCCTCGAGGCGCCCAATGGCACGGACCTCTTGCAGGAAGTCCGTCCAGGTCTTTCCGCGGTGACCTAGTCGATCTTGACAGTCATCGGCAAATTTATTGGCGGGTATCAGGCTCAGGAAGCCGTCACCGTAGCGATGAAGAGGTGAGCCGTCGAGAAAGAGCTTCCAGAACTGATCTTGCTCTCCCTGCGTCGTGAGGTGAGAGGACAGGACGTCGGAAGCTGAAAGGAAAGAGCAGGCTTTGATGGGGGCGTGCATGGAAAAAATGGAAAAAGAGAAGCACTCAGGACTCGAAATCGCTCTTGCAGTCCAAGCGGACGGCAACCTACTCTGGCGAGCCAAGCCTCTTCTTAAGTTCGTCCACCGCAAAGACAAGTGCATTGCTCTTGAACAAGGTGTCCATTTGCTGTTTGAGTGCCTCCTTGAAAGCTTCTGTTTGCTCCTGAAGCACGCCTCTTATGGTTTGAGTGAAAAAGTTCTCATCGAGAACATAATGCTTAGGCTTGTAGCTCATCTCAGAAGTACAAGTCTTAATAATCTCAGCCCTAAAAGTGGTCGGCTCAGAGCGCTGTCCGTTCTTGTTGACCGGCGTAAACTCTGTGTTCATGACATCGTCAACTAAAGACGGCATGCGTGTTTTCATGACTTCGTTCAGCTGAGAGCGCATTGCCAGTACAAGCTCTTCGTCGTAGCGGCCAAAAAGAATCTTCAAGCATTCGCTTGTCAGTTGATCAATCGCCTGGCGCTTAATTGCTTGCCGAGTGGCTTCATCATCAAGAGGATCTCCGTCTTCGTCGCGGAAGATGTCGCCAAGGTTGATTGAAATGTTCATTGGAGTGAGGGGATGGGGATGGAGATGTGAAGTGATTCAGCGCGTCAGCCAGCGCGGGCGCCAGCGGCCTAGCAGATTTGCCGCGTGAGCTGAGCCGCTGTAGGCGCCGGCGGCTCTAGAGCGAACGCCGCTTCGGCACGCAGCAACTGGCGCTTGAGGTGCTCGCACTGGCAGCGCTTGCGGGCCTGGTAGGACTCCCAGGCCTCCGCCATCGTTGGATAGGCGAAACGCTTGCGGGTGCTTGCCGAAATCCAGCGATCGTTGATGTAGTCGGGGAACTTGACGTGGGCGCCCTTGAGGGTCAACCGCTCGACGCGGCCCTCGATGCAGTAGACCTCGACACAACCGCCCAGGGAGTAGATGAAACCAGGGTGGTCCCAGTTGTCGCAAGCAATGACCTGGTCCTGGTAGCGGTAGAGAACCTGGCCGACGCGGAAAGGGTGCTGTTGCGCGTTGGCGCTCATTGCCCCTGCTCTGGGAGATGCCCCTCGTCGGCGAGGTAAGCATCAAGCTCCCTGACACTCGGCTTCTGGTGGGGCGCGGGCGGGGCGGGAGCGGCGGGGACGGCTTCGGCCGCGGCCTCCGCCTCTACTTCGCGGACGAGCTCCTCGAAGTAGGCGTCCTGGCAGATACCTGTCATCAAGCGCTGAGCGATGCGCTCGACTTCAATCGCGGTCAGGAAGCCGCCAATGTTCAGCAGGTTCATGGCGGTGTGGCGACGCTCCCAGAGTTCGTGATTGAGCAGGGTGAGCCCCTGGCTCTCGACCTGGTCCTTGATGGGGGGCGCAGAAAGGCCCAGGAGCAGGGGAATCTTGGAAGAGATCTCGGTCTTCAGCATGAGGGGGTGAGGGATCGATGGGGATTGGAATTGGAAGCGCCGTAGCCAGTGAACTCTCCGGCGGCCCGGCGGGCGTTGATGGCGCTGGCGGCGCCTGAGCCCTTGGGCTGCCACCCGTGCACCAGGTGAGCGAAGTGGGCGGACTCGTCCTGGTAGGCGTAGCTGTCGTCAAAGTCCAGAGGAAGACCCAGGCTGCACGCTTCTGCTTCAGTTTGCACCACTCGCGCGCTTCTTGGGAAGTGGTCGGTGATCAGGTGGTCAAAGCGGCCGCCCCAGCTGGCGGTGATGCGGAGGTTGGCGGGAATGTCCTGGCTGACCCAGAAGGGCAGGGCCTTGGAATAGAGGTAGACAACCATGGGCTCGATCGCCCAAGCGAATGTGGTGATGGCGGAGGCCAGCTCAGGCTTGAAGGCGTCGCCGCTCTCGAAGAATCTGACTCGCTCAGTGAAGGAGCGGCGCTGCTGGAAGAAAGCCGTGGCCAGGTTGGCCGTGATGTCGTAGCTGTTGAGTGGAGCCAGCAGGTCGAAGTTGCGCCAGCGGAGGTTCCGCACGGTTGAGCGATAACGCTCCTGGGACGCGGCATAGCAAGCGAAGTTCAAGCCCGGCGAGGTCCAGGCAGAACCGCCGTCGCGAGGGACGCGGGTGAGGCAGTCCTTGGCGCCGGGGCAGGTGTGGCCGGCGGGCAGGGACAGGATCATGGTCGAGTTCGGCAATTTGGAATTGCCATGAGTAAATCGCACCAGCTGGTCCGATGGCGCGGCCGTGATGAAGGGCTGCAAGCGCCAGAAGTTCATGAAGCGGGCATGTGGGGCACTAGAAAACCCCGCGCCTGGCGTACAGGGCGGGGGAGGGGATCAGATCTGGGCCGCAAGCCTACTGGCGGGGAGGCGAGGGGAGCGCGAAGCCGCATTGATAGGTGAACTTGCACTCGGTTCCTATGGTCTTGCGGCCTGCGCAGTTGGCCTTCAGCCAACGTTTGGCCGCCTCAACCGGAACGCTGGCCCGGGGATGCAGAGTGCAGTCGCGGGTAGCAAGACAGGTTTGGCAGGTGACGGTGGGGTTGGTGCTCATGGCGGGATCGTGCTGGGTGGGTGAGATGGATGCGGCGATCAATCAAGGCGCCGCCCAGGGGCAGCGGCGCGGTGTTCGGATGGGTCTTCCCCGTTGCGCCAGGAGTCGCGCAGGGTTTTGGGGAAAAACGTGCGCGTGCCGCTGGGAGAAGAGCGGGAATACGGAGCGCAGTCGGCTTCAAAGTTGCGATCATTGCCGCCCATCGGATCGGGTTTGAAGCGCCCGGCGGCCTGGACCCATTCGGAAAAGGTCAGGCCTTCAGAGTTAACGTCTCGGTAGGCGATGGCTGGTTGGGGCGAGTGAACAATTTCCAGCCCACCGGTGGCGGCTGGGCGATGGTCCTGTGCTGGCGGACCGGAAGTCCAGCGGAGAACGAAGCCACCCTCTCGGTGGCTTCGTTGCAGAACCAGAGGCCGCCGTCGGGATCCTTCCAAGTGTCGTAGGCCATGGAGTGGCCCATGTTTCGGGCGTACTCCCGCTCGGGAGCGTACCCCTTGCTGCGAGCTGGCTCGCACATCTGATCGATGTGGGTCCATTCGTTGAGCCAGTTAGGCCCGACGATATAGCTGTTGACGTGGCCGCGCTTGTTCTCGCCTTGACTGTAGGGGTTGATGGTCGGCAGCCGTCTGCCCTTCTCGGGGCAACCCTGGAGGTAGCAGTAGCGCATCAGCTCGACGCCCGTGATCAAACTGAGTTCGGGGTGCCGCTCAAGTACGGTAACCGCCACTTCGGTAGTCTCGATGAGGTCGTGGTCCAGGGTCGGGCGATCGAGCTTGAGTCGTCGTTGCAGGTAGATGGGATTGTCCATGGGTCGGGTTAAATGGCCAGGGCAGGGGACAGGTTGACGAAAATGTTTGTATCCAGGGACAAGAAGTAGTCATCCCAGATTCGGGGTTGCGAAAGGATGTGTAGACCGTGGCCTGCGACTAGCAGATCACGAATACAGTAGGCGATCTCCAGTCTATCTTGGCTGAAGTAGTGGTCAGGCCAAGGTCGAAGCCTGTAGTGATGGCCTTCGGAGCAGTTCCAGTCTGGTATCTTTACACGATTGACAACCTTAGTGATCGCTCCCAAGTCTTTCGCCTGGGCATCGACCTCTTCGACTGTGCGCCAATGGTTGTACATTAAGATTCACCGGCTGCCGCCGGGGCAGAAACAGCTTGCGGAACAGCGCGGCGAATCTCTTCCGCGCAAGGGGCAGGATTCCCCTCGAACCAGATGTTCCTGCCGCCCGTGTAGTCCTTTCGCCCTTGGCAGGAGCGGAAGAAACCCTTGTGGGCCTGGGTGTTTTCGGATGACGGGAAAAGCGGCAAAGTGATATAGAGAGTGTCGCCATGGAAAATAGCTTCACCGGGGACGCCAGGGCCTCCGTAGCAGTGGCGAATGTCGTAGCTCTTGGGAGGAATCCCAAGCTCGGCCGCCAGAGCGCGAAGAGCGATGGCTGCGCGGCGGTAGGCGCGTTGTTTCTCGACGGGGGTGTAATAGTTAGGCATGGGGATTCGGCTTAGGAGTGCTTGATCGGCAGCGGAGCCTTGCCGCTGGGCCTGACAGCCACGAAGGAGCAGGAGAAAATGTTGCGCAGGGTGCGGGCGTAAGCGTGTGCGCTGCGGCGTGCGCCCTTGCCGTCGGGGTCGTCGTCGCAGGTGAAGGACTGGTAATAGAACCAGACCCAGCGACGGCCAGAGAGAGACCACACCCCTGCCTGCTCCCCGATCCAGACGTCGTAAGTCGGGCCCGGGGCGGGAGGATTGATCTCATCGTCACGCACAAAGATCCGGGCATTGACCCAGGCGCCGTCAATGACGTCGGTGTCGTTAACATCGACCACCTCGATGTCGGAATCGCCCATGTACTTGGCGCGAGCGGCTTCGAGATAGCGGTCGTCTTGGACCGGTGTGGGCTCAGTCATTAGATTCGCTCTCAAGAAGGCGGGTCAGGGCGTCGACAATGGACTCTGCGGCTTCCACGGGTTCATAGGCGCATTCACTCCCGTCGCTGGAAAAAAGATAGGCGCTCAAGGCCGCATCGGCGCGACGCTCAGCGCAGTCGAGCGCGTTCTCCACCCAGTCGTGATCGACTAAGCAGCCGAAGCTCCAGGGCTCAAGCTCGGGCCGCAGGAGTCGCAGATAGTCGGACACCGTCTGGAGGGTGTCCGAACTCCACGGCCGGTCGGGATCGGACGGAGGCCAAAGGATCGTGGCGATCTCCTGGAGGACTTCGGCGTCGGTGTGGCGGATGATGCTCTCGTTGTTCGTAATCGCATCAAGCAGCGTTGCAATCACGCTGTTGCAGGTCTCGTCGTCAAGGTGTTCGGCGTGCATCGCCATGGTCAGGGACTCGACGAGGTCTCCCTCGCGGATCGTGATCAGGTCGTCAGAAGTGTCAGGCACTTAATGTCCTCTTGGGTGGGGTCATAGCCGCGGATCAAAGAACCCGCGGCCGAAGACGTTGTAGTAGGCAGAGAGGTCGGGCTTCCAGGTCCCATCCCCGAAGGTCCGGATCTCGTCTTCGCTGGCTGTATCGAGCCAGACAAGAAACTCGACTGCGTCCATGTGAGCGGGATTGCGCTGCTGGCCGCAGAACAATCCCGTGTTGTCGGGTCCCATGTGGGGCTCAGCGTGCAGCCGAATGCAGCAGCCGGCAGACCATGTCCGAGAAGATCTCGCCTTCGGTGCGCTCGTGCATTACGTGGCCGTCGCGGGCAACGAAGTGGGCGGTCTCATGCACCAGGGTCTGGATAGTCATCTCGAGACTGGTCAGGATCGAGCGAGCCAGCAGGATGCTGGTCTTGCCGTTTTCGTTGACGTACATGCCCATGGTGGCGGGGTCAGAAAACTGCACCACCCGAGTGATCAGGCGGGGGCTGGGCAGCCCCTTGCGGCTCGCACTGGTGACCACCAGCTCCATGGCCTCGTCAAAGATGGAGCGCTCGACGGAGCGCAGCTCATCGAGGGGGATGGTGGTCAGAACCGCCGTGCGGTGAGCTTCGCGCGCCGCCGCGATCGTCATGCCGCCAGCCTCTAAAGCCTTAAGATAGGCCTCGGGGACCAGTACCGGAACGAGACCCCAGTGGGTGACGTCGTCATACTCGGCGTCGCAAGAAACGGGCCAGGCCTTCTCGCCGTAAGTGGCGAGGAAATCCTTGCGCAGGATCTCTCCCTCGACATTGAAGATGTAATTGTGAACGCCCTTGACGTCGCGGGCGTTGGCCTTGAGCAGCTTGACCAGCAGAGGCAACTCTTCAGGGTCGCGAGTGGCAGAGGACCAGTAGTTGCTTAGGGCGCCTTCGACCGCGAACTGGGAAACCATCCGCCGGTCGCGGTCGGTGGTGACGTTGGTGAAGTTGTAGCCGTACTGCAGGCCTGGCCAAGAGTCGACAGCAATGCCCTTGACGAAAAGCTTCTCGATGAAGCTGGGATGCTCCAGGCGCTCGACACTGTTGCGGACCTCTCCCTTGACATAGTCAGGGTTGAGGTCCAGGAAGTTGGAGCGAATCTCGCCCCACTGGTCGGCATCGATGCCGCCGATGAGGACAGAGAACTTGCCGGTGGCGCTGCGGGCGCGGGTGCTGATAGTGAGCACCTGCTGGCCGGGGAAGGCCTCGGAGTCAGTGAGGGCTGGGGTCCAGTTTTCGTCGTCATTGATGAAGGTGACGCTGTGTCCGGCGCGAACCAGGGCGAGGGTGCCCAGTTTCAGGCCCTCGCCGAAAAGTCCGCGGTGGGCGCCGGCGCTCTTGCTGCTGTTGCCCAGCAGCCAGACAGAGCGATCAAGTCGTGCGCCCTGGTTCTCGATGATCAGCGAGTCGGAAGACGGGCTGTGGCGGACGGTCATGGGGCAGCCATCCTGTTGGCCGTCGAGGGCGTTCTGAATGGCCTCGCGGACCCCCTCGTGGAGGCCCCAGTCCTTGACGTAGTCGGCACAGATCGTGAGCTGGAATTTCGCCATGGGTTGCGTGCGATGGAATGTGGAATGAGAATTTCAGCGGCTGACGATGACGACGGCGTAGCCGAGGCCGCGGGTGAGATCAAGGCGCTCAATTGCGTGAGCCAGGGCGTCCACCTGTTCGGTGACCGCGGGATCGGTCCCATAGGCTTTGTGACCGATCTGGATGTGGCGGCGCGTGTGATGAGGGCAGCAGATCCATCCGGGCGGGCGGTCAGGAAGGACCGGGCGGATTCGATCGCAGAGAGCGATGGCTTTGGGATCCTTGAAGATGGGCATCAGTCGTAGACCAGCTTTCCAAAGCAAACGAGCTGAACCAAGTTGTTGGCCATATCGTCGTCGATGTAGCGATTCAAGTGGTCGACGCCGAGCGGCGGGTTAAGCCACAGGTCACGGATCTTAGCGGCGGAGCTGGAGTTGAGGTGCTCGAAGCTTTCGCCGCCAGAGACCCGGGCGATGATGGCGGCCAGCTTGCGCGGGGTGATGGAGCACCAGTGATAGGTGTACTCGTCCTTGCCATGGCCACGAACTTCGCGGACGCGGAAACCGAACTTGTTGATCTTTAGCTCGTCGGCCCATGTCTTGCAGCCACGGCTGGCGCAATCAATGAGGTTCTGGAACTGTTCGTGCGTGACTGTGATGGTGGCGCGGAAGTTGGCGTTGGTCTGCTTAAAAGTGATGGGCTTGCCTTGGTCGTCGTGATACCAGGACTTGGGGGCAGTGTCGCTCATGGATCAGCTCTCTTTGTCGAAGGTGGGCGTCAGCCAGCGGGGCCTGAGGCGCTGCTTCTCGATCGAATGTGCTGAGCCGCGGCCAGCGCCTTGGCAGCTGCAGCTTCGTACTGCTCAGCAGAAGGGAAGCCGGCCATCTGACCGATGTGAACCTCCTCCACTGCTGGGCTCTCGACGGTCACCTTGGACGGCCCCTGATTGGGGCGATGGAGGACTCGCTGAGCCAGCCGAGGGGAGTAGGCAAGTCTGGCTTGGAAGTAGCCCAGGCAGTAGTCCTTGGAGCCTGTGGCAACGGTGAGCCATTGATTGCCGAGGTGCAACTGGAAGGCATAGTTGGACATCAGAGCGGCTGGCGGTTGGTCAGCCGCGCGACTTCGGCCTGGACGTCGCGAGCCCAGCAGGCCTGAGCGTCGGCTTCGTCAAGATCGTCGTCATCGAGTTCTTCGCGGCGCTCGCGCCGGAGGTCCTGGTCGTCCAGGAAGTCATCGAAGCTGGACATATGGGAAAAGGCCCCGCGATTGCGAGGCCGTGAGGGTGGGCAAGGCGCTAGAAATCAGGCCCCGGCCAGGGCTCGGGCGGCCTGCTCGGCGCGGCGAATGATGGTCCGGCCGCCGCCGAAGTAGGCGCTATGGAAGCGGCGCTTATTGTTGGCAGCGTGGGGCGGAATGCGCCCCTCGACCTGAGTCACGGCGTTGAACGCGGCCCAGGCGGTGCCAGCCACGCCGGGAATGTCCATGCCGACGCCGTGCTGCCAGGCAGCCATCAGGGCGTCGGCCTTGCTGGGCATGTCGCGTAGGACGTCGCCAGAGCGAACTCCGCCGCTGGCGGTCTCGACGGGCTTGGGTTGGTAGGCGGCGTTGATGAAGTTACGGAAGCCCAGGTCGTCAACTGCCGTCTGCTGCATCGCCTGGTAGAGCGAAATCGTCTCAGGGAAGGACTGGCGAGCAAAGTCGATTTGCTCCAAGACCTTGTCGATCTGAGCAATCTCGAAGGCATTATGAGCGATCGAGAATTGGCCCGATCCGGTCTGGCCGTCGCGGTGAAGTGCGCCTTGGAGGGTGTTGTTGCAAACCACGCGGGTATTACTAAACATCCCGCCAAAGCCGACACTCCCGTCATGGCCTAAGTAGCCGACGACATAGCGCTTGACGGTGTCGTCAGGAACGACAGCGCCTTCAAGATCTCGCAGCTTGGCGGTGAAGGCGACCTTGGCTCCCTCGCGCAGGACAACGACCGCGTCGATAGCGGCCTCAGATTCGATGCGCTTGGCAAAGTCCAGCAGCATGGAGTTGGGGATAACTTCGTAGCCAGGGCTGACGGTGCCCAAGACGTGCTTTTTATCGGGTCGCCAAATGGCCTTGGTCTTACCTTTGAGGGGGACCATGTCCTGTGGAGCGGAAGGGCTGCCGCCCCACAGCTCAAGTGGCTCAACGGGAAACAAGGCGTTGGCGTCATTGAAGAAGTAATCGGCACTCAGCTGCGCCTCGTCGGTGATGATGTTGCCGCCGTCGTGCCAGGCGCCGACTTGTGCGAATGTTCCGGAAGTGAACTCAGAGGACATGGGGCTGAGGGGGATAAGGAGGGAAACAGGGAAGTAGCGCCGCTCAAGAACCAGTGCGGTTCTTGAAGTAGGAGTCGAAGGCTTCGCGGTCGATGCCTATTGAATCAAGGAACTGATCAGAGACAAAGCGCTGGCGCCTGTAGGGGTCGGGCGAATCGCCCCTGGTTTGAACTATTTCAAGAATGGTTGCTCCTTGCCGGGCTTTGCCTTGAAGCTCGAAAGCGGCAGAGCGGAGTTTGTCGAGCGTGGCAAAAGTTGAACGAGCGTCCTCGTTTATGGCAGCAAGAACCATTCGAGATTCTCGAACTTGGCTGGGGTCCTTGTCCACGACCCGCTCGAAGTCCTGCTCTAGGGCCTGAAGGCTGGCGCTGGTGGCCTCACGAATGTTTCTGTCAAGTAGATCGGAGATGTAGGCGATGGCTCCAATTGCCTGAACAACGCTTGGGCCGGGGCGGGGATCTTTCCGAGAGAAGATCAAGGTCAGCAGCACGACAAGGTCGTCGAGCCCCTCGTGCTGTTGAGTGTTACCGAAGTGGAACGTCTGGAGAGCAGTGGGATCGGGGAAGCCCCTGCCGAGAGCGGCGAAGAGGGCTTCGGTGCTGACCGAATCAGGGACTTGGTCGCTGGGCGTGTCGCTCATGGGGTTAGATCGAGGGAGGATTGAACAGCCGCGCCGGTCAGTGCGAACTGCGGCGGGAGCCCCAGCCTGCCGCGGCAGGTGTCAACTGCCTGTTGCAGATCGCACTCGTCCGGGCCGATGCGCTCAGCGCGGACCTGCTTTTGTCCTTCTGGATCGAGATAAACGTTCACGAAAGCTGCGCTGGTACCGCGGGTTGGCACCAGCATCACCCCCGTGTCAGACAAGTCGAGGGTGAGCAGGCAGCCCAGGAGGCTGCGGACGGCGTGGGGCGTGGGCCGGTGGCCGCACGGCAGTGAAAGCACGTAGCGGATGGCTGGCACCGGGCCGGCCATGGTGACGTCCAGGTAGGGCCTGAGCCCGAACCTGGATCCCATGCCGCGGCTGGCCACGGTGATGTCGAGGATGCGGGGAGTGGCCAAGGCCTCGACCGGTGTGCGGTCCTTGGCTGCGGCGTCGGAGCCATAGACATACCACTCACCGGTGCTGGTAACCCCGATGCGGATGGTCTCAGGTGGAGCAGGGCGAGTGGTGATCCCAAAGCGCGCCTGGGGTGGCGCGATCAGGGACTCGGGCTCGGGCACAATCGCTGCCGGAGCGTCAGAAAGCTGTGGTTGCATTAGGGGATCTGAAAAAATGCACAGAGCAATTGCTCGCTAATCAGCCGGCCTCTGCCTGCTCTGACTCGGACTCCTCCTGGTCCACCTCCAGCTGGCCGCAGACCCAGTCCCAGTAGCCGAGGCGTGTGTTGCCGGCGCCGACCTCGCAGGCCCAGTCTTCGGCGCTGATGCTGCGGCCCGACTCGAGTGGCGGGTGCTCAGACCAGGCGCCGTGCTTGGCGGCCAGGTCGAGAGCCTCGGGGAGTGGGGCGAGTTTGGTAACTAGGCGCTCAAGAGTAAAATCAGGGCATTTGGAATTGGCGACAAGGGCTTTCAGCGCCTCGAAAGCGTCCCGGTAGTAGCGATCCATAGCTCACGCCTCCAGCGGGCAGACTGGGTATACGATTGGAGCGTGAGCGTCAAGAAACTCGCGCAAGGCGCTATTCAGCAAGCGCCTTGTCAGCAGGAGGTCAGGGACGTCGTTCTTGGTGACATAGGTCCTGAAACGTTGGTAGAGGTCTTCCTCGACCGCGACCAGGAACCAGCCTGGCGGAGCGGATCCCGTCTCAGGGTGGATCGTGCTGGGGTCGTAATCGTTCATCGGAGGAAAATCGTGTGGGTACCGCCACCGGGCGGAAGGTTCAAAAGCGAGTGCAGAACGAGGCTTTGTCTCTCGCTCATGCGACTGAGGTCGTATGGCCAGGAGAGCGGGACGCTCTTCTTGGCGGGAGTAGGCAGGGACGGAACGAAGTCGTCTGGCTGTGGCGGCCCGCTCGCCAGCGATGGCGACCAGGCCCGCAGCGTAAAGCCAGAGTCCTGCAGCAGCTGGACCATGGCGCCGGCATCGGCTGGGCCCAGGTAGAGCGCTGGCCCCATGCGGGGCAGAGTGAGATCCGGATCCAGGGAGGGAAGGAACCAGGTGGCCTGCAAGCTAAACGGGGTCAGCAAGCACCGCTTGGCGGGCGTCCGGCTGAGCAGGAAATCAGGAGGTCGGTCCGCCCAGGGGTGGGCGGGCATGGCTAGCGGCCGGGAGGACGGCAATTCTGGTAAAAAGCAGCCTGCCTGCGGCGCATGTCAGCGCGCTGGCGGCGTCTAAGGATGCTGTCCCGGGCAGCGCTGGCGAGAAATAGGACAAGAGCGGCGAGGGAGGCTGCGGCGAGGGAGACTGCGGCGAGGGAGATTGAAAGGGCGGTCACGAGGTCCGAGCAAATGTCAGGAGATCGAGCTGTCAGGGCTCGATAGATAATGACGCTCACTTTGCGCCGTCGATGCTCCAGCTGCGGCGATCCTCCAGCGCCAGGCCCTTGTAGACGCCACCGGCCTTGAGGAAGTCCTTGATGGCGGTCTTGTCCGGCTCGTACTTGACACGCCGGAGTTTCTCTGGGAGCTTCTCGGGGTCGACGTAGTCATCCGAGGTGATGTCCTCGTTGACGATGACTGCCTGGGATTTGCGCGACTTCAGCTCGTGCATGGGCAGTGAGATGCTGTTCCGGCCTGGGTGGGCCAGGCGTAGGAGCTTGATTGAAGCTGTCTGAAGGCGCTCAATCAGAGCTTCGTCGGCTTGGGCCAGGGCCTGGAGGCGCTTGGATTGGGCCCGGCGCATGGCGGCCTGACCGATCAGGACGTCGGCAATAGAGAGGGCGGTATCGCAACGGTCGATCAGGGTGAGCTGAGAGTCCTCCTGACCGGCCAGCAGGATCTCAAGATCGGCCGTGGCTTGGGCGACGACCTCGGGGTCCTCGTCGGAGAGCATCTCGGCAATACTGCCGATCTCTGCGTCGAGCGCGGTGAGGTTGATCGCAGCGCTGTAGATCCGCTTGATCGCTTCACGCCCTTGCGTGGGATCCGGGCGAGAGAGTCCCGTCGGGGGCGAGGTCGGTGTAGCCGGCTCGGAGTTGGTTGACATGGTGACGAAGTTGTTCGGGGGATTCGAAATCGTAGAAACAATCAATCCCGCGCAGGGAGTCGTGAACTCGCAGGCGCAGAGGGTTGTCTTTCTTGGTCAGAACGCGAAAGCGTGCCCTCCAGCCGCTGGATCCAGGGTCGAGAGCGGGGAGGGCCATTGCTTGAAAGAACCTGGGAGGAGGATAGGCCTGCCCAGGCGGGCGGGTCACCAGTAGGGCGGGCCCGTGGCAACCCAACCGCGATCAGGCGGCAGCAACGACGAGGCCAGCCACGCTTTCGTCAGCCAGCTGAAGACTGGACTTGAGGTTGGCTTGGTGAACCTGTTCGGCGTAGACCTGGTGGGCGGTGAGGATGTGGACGGCGCCGCCGGGGGTTATGGATACCTTGCCGTAGACGGTCTTACCTTCTGGGGTGACGTAGGTGTCGTTGGCGTTGTCGGTGCCGGCCAGGGCCAACAGGTGGTCTGACTTGAAGCCGAAGCGAATGGCAGTTTCGCGGGCTGCTTGCCCGGCGTTGCGGTTGGTGGTGAATGCCAGGTCGAACTGGGACCAGTTGTCACCGCCGCCAGCGCGCAGGGAGATGGGGCCAAGGGTGAGTTGCTGGAAGAACGTCATTGGAAGGGGATGGGGGAACGGATGGGAGGTAGGACAAAAATGCACAGCACCATTGTCCCGACCTTCACCCCTCTGAGGCTTTGGCCTCCAGGGTATTGAGGTGGTCAAGGACGCCCCCGAGCAGGGCGGCCAGGATGGCGCAGCGCTCGCGGTCGGTGACCTCGGACTCAGGCATCCAGCCGAGAGCCTCCAGGACTTTCTCAGGGCTACGGAGATCGAATCTGCCGTTGGAGAAGTCATCGACCATCTTCTGATAGAAGGGATCGCGGCTCATGCGCTCGTCTGCAGGCTTGGGTAGTTGCGAATGCGGCTCTCGCGCTCGCTGCAGCGCATGCGCCACCGCGGCTCGATGCCGGCAGCTTGGCAGGCCTTCACGAAGCGGGGGGCGTCGCTGTCCTCTTCGAGGTAGGCGTGTTCTCCGCGCTCGAAAGAGCAGGAGCTGAATGTGGAGCGCCAGTCGGGCCCGACGATGCGGACCAACTGGGTAAAAGAGACCTTGACCCAGCCGTGGCCGGGGTCGGAGATGAAATCGAAGGCGAGGGTCTTCATGGGCAGGAAAGCCGCAGTTTCTCGATAAGCTGTGACGTCTCCTCGTTCCGGTGCCTGATGGCGCAGTCGGGGTGAGCAGCGAAGAGGCGGGTGCAATCGGCGGGCTTGCCGCCGAAGCGTGCAGCCCGCTCGGTGGCGCTGGGGATGAGTCGGATCGGCTGTCCGCAATGGCAGCAGTTCACGAGAACTGCCCGACCATCGCGTCCCAGGTGCCAAGGCCGTGGCCGACGCAGTAGATGCCGTCAATCTTGCGGCGCAGCAGACCATTGGGCCCCACCTCGGCGAAGTTCTCCTCTAGCGGGTCACTCGACATCAACCAAGTGAACCGTTCAGGGCGCTCCGGGTGGGAGCGGTCGGTGATGACGGTGTGCATCTCCTTGGGCGTCATGTTGCAGCCGTACTCGTCAGTGATCAGGCACTTGCCGAGCTCCCACACCTCGATCCAGCAGTTGAGAGTGCGGATCAGCGGAGGGTAAACGTGAAGGGCGAAGCACCAGCCGTGCGAAGACTTGCCGATGTGAATCAGGCCGTCCTCGTCTGGTTCGCAGTGATCGAGTAGGAAGCGTCGGTCGGTCTTGTAGTAGTAGTTGACTCCCATGGAAAATCCTCAAAGGTTGGGTCTTAGACTGCAAGCATTGTCGGTCCTCTTAGGCCATGAACGGCGTCCTCAACTGGCTGAAGCAGATCGACGAGCGGTTCGTCGATGAGTCCAAGGACCGGGCCGCCAGCTTCGGAGCCCGTCAAGGCGAGATGAGCGCCGAGCAGGTGAATGCCGTGAGCGAGGCCATCATGTCTGGCCAGTTGAAGGCCGACGCGCTTGCCCCGGAACTGCTTCATCACCTGATGCAGCAGCGGCGGGGGCGAGTGCCTGCCGACAGCGCGCTGGGCCAGGCTCAGGCGAAAATGGCCAGCGTGATCGGTCCAGGCGGCATGCCTGCCGATGGATCGCGGGCCAGCAAGGACGCGCTGATCCAGATGCTGATGGATCGAGGCATGGCCACCGGCGAGGCGCCGGCGCGCAATGTGTTCAGCGGGCTGAATCAACAGCGCCGGATGTACGAACTGGCCAACCAGGTCGGCCAGTTGCGTTCGGTGGCGGCGCCGACGATGGGAAGCAGGATGCAGGGCATGCTCGCTGATGCGAACAATGCGTTCGCCGCCAACCCCTACGCCCGGGGCGGGGCCTATGCCGGGCTGACCGGCGCGGCCGGCGCTGGCGCACTCGGGCTCACCGAAGCGGGACAGGCGCTGCTGGAGATGGCAGGGATTCTGGACGCCGAAGACGAGGAAGGTTCGCCGATGGGACGGCAGTGATCAGGCAAGGGCGTCGTCGAGCTTAGTGGCCCAGTCGTGGTCTGAAGCCGAAGGGCCAGACCCAGGCCGCTGATGCTCAACGGTGACGTGAAGGTAGGGGCATTGGCTGCCCCGCCACTCAAGGTTGACATTGGCATCCTTAGGGATGCGGCCCCGGCGGCGGAGGCGGTCCTCCACTAGGCGCTCGATGTCGCTGTCGCTGACATCGAGTGTGACTTTGGTAGTGACTGTCGAAGTGGTTTCGATCATGGGTTCAGGTCATCAGGTCGTCAAAGGAAGGTAGGGCCTCAAAGATCGCCATGCGAGTGGTGCGATCTTCCTGTCTTTCGTAGTCGCTCGGAGGGTCAAAGTGCGCTCCGATGGAGTTCTGCAGGTAGGACTTGAGCCAATAGGCCTCTTCTGCGGAGAGTTCGAGGCTGATGACAGGAGTGGTGCGAATCTGGGATTTGGCCATGGGCTTAACTTGCGGATGGAATGGTCGTGAAAAAACCGCACCTCACTCCTCGGCGCGCCTGCGAATGAGGCCGCTAAGGAACAGGGCGGCCCAAGCTTCGCAGCTGGAGCGTGAGCTGCCGTCGGCGGCTTCGGCGAGCCAGCCTTCGATCGTGCAGCTGTCAATATGCGCTTCGGCGATGTCAAGCTCATTGGGGATGTCGCCCTCCTCGTAAAACTGGTCGATGTAGCAGGAGAGCACGGTACCGACCTGGTTGTAGTCCCAGTCAGCGATGCGCCCCCAACGATTGACGCGGTTGGGGTAGAAGCTGATGAAGCCGGAGCAGCTGGTGAACCGGTCGAGGGCTTTCTCGTTGAGGCGCTTGCCGCGGACGGCACGCAACATCTTGGCGAAGTCCGAGCGGCTGATCTTGGCGAACAGGCGGTCGGTAGTGAAGTTGTACTCTCGGGGTGAAACCATCTCCTCGTAGTCGAGGGGGATCTTGAGGACGTGGGCCAGGGCGGCCACGTAGGCCTTGGCGTATTTCTCGTGAACGGAGCCGTAATTGAGATTGCTCCAGAACGCCTCATAGGCGACACTGGAAACAATCTCGCCGTCATCGCCGGAGAACATCTGCTCCTCGGCCTCGTCGATGCGCGAGTCGTGCGAAGTTTCATAAAACCCCGCGAACGGAACCTGGGCGGAGAAGTGGGCGGGCTTGTTCATCACGTCAGCAGGTGTGGGTGTTCGTGGCGGTGGCCCGGGGCGTCGACGGAGACGATGAACTCTTTGCCGGCCCCGTCGATCAAGCCGGGCAGGCGGCCTCGGGCTCGGAGGGCGCGGACGTGGTCCCAGATCTCGAAGAGCGGGAGATCCGCGTCGACTTGGAGTCCACCTTGCTCGTAAAACTTGCCGCTGCGCTTGAAGTAGACGAGCTTGACAGGTTGAGTGGCCATGATCAGAAGCACAAAGAGACGATGGCCTGGTATTCGCCATTGATGTGGTCAAAGGCCAAGGCCAGGCTTGCTTGAGGATACTTCTTCGCAAAGGGGTGAAGAAGTTTGGCTATGTCACGCTCTAGCTGGCCAATTGCTCCATGAACGCTGTTCATATCGCCGTGGCCGACAGTGGACGTCTCAAGGCAAGCCTTGATGTCGACGCAAAGCTCTTTCCAGCTAGTGCGCAGGTTCGCGTCAAGCCTAAGCCTTGGGTATTGCCGGTAAAACTCAAGCAGCAGGGCGTCGATCTTGACGTGAAGATCCGCGCGATCAGCGATCATCCGAGTGATCGTTGGCTCGGGGAACGGGGGCTGGGGCGGGTAGGGGAGAGTGTTCATAGGTTGATCATGCGAATGGCGGAGCTGTCCCGACGGTTCGGGCACTTAAAAGCAAGATGATCGCCGCGCCCGTCGTTGCCGGAGCTAGAACTCCAGCCGATAGGCATAGCGCTGGGATCAGGCTTGATGCTTGCGATCTCTTTAGGGCGGGCGACTTCCTCGGTGACAGAGTCGCCCGAGCCGAAGGCTTTGCAGATGGAGCACTGGAAAACGGCTCGCCCTTTGACGGTGATGGAACGGATGGATAGATGGCGCATTGGAATCAAACAAAACAGGGATCAGCTCAACTCGCCGCCGCCCGGGCCTGCTCGTCGGAGGGAGCGGCCACAACAGGCAGCAAGCAGTGAGCAACAGCCTGCTGCCGCTGAGACGGCAGGTCGCCAAGGTGGCTGGCGTATGCCTGCTCAAGGGTCGTGCAGCTGCGCTCGGGGCCAACGAGCCTTGCAATGCAGGTGTCGGCGCTGCTCGAATCGATCATCTGGTTCCGGAACAGCACCATCGCGGTGGCGCCGGGGATGTCGGCAAGGAACCTGAGGCGATTGCGTAGTTCGGGATCGAAGTGGGCTTCCGGCTCGGCGTAGGAGATTTGATTCATTTGAGGAAAGGGAGGGGCATCGGGTGAATTGGTCAGCGCGAAAGATAAAGAGACATGCTGACCCCGGCTTCGCGGCAGTCGCATGCCCAGGACCAAAGCAGGCGACGCAGGTTCGCCTGGTGGTCGACCAGCTGCGAGGGCTCATAGCCCCCGCCCCCGCGCAGGTACTCGCGCACCAGCCAGGGCGGGGCCTTGAAGCGGAGATCCCTGACCCAGTGGTCAACGGCCTCGCTGGCATCGGCCTCCGGTGCCGAGCACTCGGCGACGCACTCGGCTGGCAGGCTCCGAATGGCCATGCGGCCGTCGAACCAGTCAGCCCAGGGGAATGGACGACGCTTCGCGGGGATCTTGTAGTAAGCGACAGGGTGCAGCGGGTGAGCCGTGTAGTCGCTGTAGCTGCTGGAGCGGGCGGCCTCGAGGGACGGGAACCTGAGGCCTGGGCCAACGGGTATGAGCGCAGTGCTGGTGGTGTCGGGAACCGGGCCATTTCCTTGGAACACGACAATGTGCGTCGCGCTTGGTGGCCTTCGCCCGAGTCGAAACTGTTGGCGAATTTGGGGGTAAAGGTAGAGCACAAGCTCGTCGTAAGAGACTTGCTTCATCTGGGGGAGTGCTGGCAAAGAATCGCAATCTCTGTTGGCGCTAGCCACGGGCCTTCTTGATTAAGTGAGCAGGTACTGTGTGCAAGCCGCCGGGATAATCAGCTAAAGTATAACTATGCTGCCGCTGGTACATTTCAGCGGTGTCAAATTCGCGATTAGCCCTGTCCTTGTCACCGCTTGAATAGGCTCCTACCGCGCGATTAGCAGCGCAATCAGCTAGGTTCCAAAGTTCGTCTTGTGTCATGGGAAGGGAACAGGAGGTCGGAAGAGGGAAGATCACCTTCGCCACAGCGCGGGCACTGGAAGTTGTCCCAGCACCCGGTCCACGAGACATTGCACTCGTGGCAGACCATGTGGCGGCTGTAGGCGGGGTCCACGGCGGAGAGGTCGCCGAGGTAGAGGGGTTCATCTAGCGACACGAGCCACCTTGAAAGGCAGGCCGAAGATCTCGTCCTCGCGCAGCCATCGTGTCCAGGCCTTTGGGACGTCATGGCCTTCCCACAGGAAGCCGGCATCCTTGGCCAGCTGCCGCTGCTCGTAGGGAACTGCGGCTGAATACAAGGCCTTGGGCGCCTGGGCATCCAGCAGCAGCCCGGGCAAGTCTTCCCGGGTGGCGAGCACCTGGGCCAGGTAAGTGCAGTCGGTGAGGGCCCGGTGGGCGGCCCACACCGGCACGCCGTGGGCCAGGGCCAGGCGGGTCAGCGACGGGTTGGCCTTGAGTCCGGGGCACGCCCACCGGACGTCCTGCAGGGTGCAGATCCAGGGTTTGAGGGGCCAGTTGCGGGGCTGTCCCTTGTCGTCAGTCCGGAGCAGCGGCTCCAGCCACGGACGGTCGAAAGAGACTTTGTGCGCAAGCACTGCATCGGCCTTGTCGTAAAAGCTCTGCAGGCAGCAGGTCTCCCATCCGTCCAGCCGATGGACCACGCTCGATTCCAGCAGAAGGTCGGGGATCCCGTTGAGGGGCTCAGCGGAGTTCTTCACCGGAGTAGGCAGCAGGGCCGAGAATTGGTGCGTGACGGCCCGGTGTTTGATGTCAAACAGGACGGCCCCGACCTCGATCAGGGCGTCCTTTCTGGGGTCAAGGCCGGTGCTCTCGACGTCGACGATTAAGAGTGTTTCCATAGGCTTAGTTGCGGAACAAGAGGTCCAGCGATGGCGTCGGCGGCGGCCTCGAAAATCGCTGCGCTGCAGTTGCTGCAGCTGATGTCGCAGTCGCCCCAGGCGGCGGAAGTGTCGAGGATGCACCAGCCGTCAGAGCCGGTGGTGGTGCCGATCAACGAGCGCTCCGCCCGGCAGCAGTCGGGGCAGAGCGCCTGCCCGTCGCTGGTCACCCCGTACCGGGGGTAGAGCCCCGGCCAAGTGACCGGGTTCTTAGCGAGGTCGTCCGCGAAACGGAGACTGCGCGAGGCTCTGGTCATGTCGCCTCCGCAGCGGCCCGGGACCTGCGTTGGCGGGCGCGGGGGCGAGAAGAAGCGATCAGCTCCCCAGTGGCCATGCGGTACAAGGTGCCAGCAACAGGGGGGTCGTAGCTCGCCGATACGCCGTTGCGGTACATCGGAGTCCCGAAGTCACAAAGAAGCTCGGCCTCGCTATCCGGCTCCGGCTGGTCCGGGTAAGCCAGCCCTCCGTCGAGGGCGATCGCCAACGCATGTAGCGCCTTGGCAACGCGGGGGCGGGCCCATTCGTAGCCGATGCGGGCGAAGCGCCCGGCGGCGTAGACCCAAAAAGCGACAGTGATGACGCCCGCCAGGACCTGAGCCAGGCGCTGACCGGCGGGCAGTTTGAGTTTGGGCATAGCAAGAAGGAAGGCCACTTGTGTCTCGGTAGGTAAAGGGCGTGCAACAGTGGTCAACAACGCGCACTGTCGCACGAAGAAAGGGGCCCCGGCAATACCAGGGCCCCAGGGTGCGCCCTGCGGGGCGGGGGAATCAGAACGGAATGTCGTCGCCGTGGGTGTCTCCGTAGTTCTCAGCCGGGCCGGACTCGCTGGCGGGGGCGGCTTCGGGACGGGCGAAGGGGGTGATGCTCAAGACGACGAAGTCGCTCTTGCGCGCCCCGTTCGTCCAGGGGCTTTCGAAGGCGGTGATGGTCACCAGCTTCTGGTTGTCGGCGGCCAGCTCGGCGAAGCGATCGGCCATGTCGCCATAGGCGACGAAGTTCCAGTAGGCACCGTACACGCGGGTGCCGTCCTGGTTCCTGGCGGACTTCTGTCCGGAGAATCTGACCAGGTTCTTGCCAGAGCGGGTGGTGTCGGTCGTGATGCGGTCGTTGATCCACACGGTGGTGCGGACCTCGCACTGCTCCATGGTGCTGATCTGGTCCTCCAGTGAGGCCACACGGGCCTGGAAGATTTCCAGCTCGTTAGAAAGAGCAGCCTTAGTTGTAGTTGAAGTTGGACTGGTCATGGGAAACGTGAGCCCTGCTTCCACAGGGACGAAAAAGATGCACAGCCGCAGCTGCGCAGTAAAAAACCCCCTCCAGCCGGTGGCCAGAGGGGGAGAGGTGTGGGCCAGGCTCACGGCGCCTGGCGGGTTGGGGTCAGGTATCAGCAGGCACCCTGGCAACGCGCAAGGTGCCCCCGCAAAGCCTGGCCGCTTGCTGGCGGAACCGCAGAGCGTCTCGGGGATCGCCGAACTGATCAGCTCTGGCCAGACGGCAAAACTCGGGCACTTGTGTGTTTCTGTTGAAGCGGACGCCATCGGCCCAGGTTTGACCGTTGTGGGCTTCGACGCGGTACATGTTGGTCACGGGGTAAAGGCAATGGGATGGATTGCCGGGAAGTCCCGGCGGGCGGGATGGGTCAGGATGTGCGGGTCAATCAAAAATGATCCGCATCCACCGGCAGAAGGTGTCAGCCTGCTCGGGAGGGAGCAGCCAGCAGGCCCCAAAGCGGTCGACGCCGGTGAGCAAGGAGTTGTCGTAGCGATCGACGAGCATGTCCGACCCGTTGCACCAGACAAAGTTGCCGATGCGGCCGGCCATGCCGCCGTTGGAAATGGAGAACATGTGAAAGAAGGGTTAAGAGAGGAAACGGGCAGCCGGCCCCTTAATAGCCACCAGCTGCCACCGGTATTCAGCAGTAAGAGCTGGCAGCTCGGCAGTCGCCTGGTCAACGCCCTTGCGGGTGATGATCACCTTCGTGCGAAGGGGCTTAGGAGAGCCGACGTGGTATAGCTCAAATGTGTAGTGGCTGCAGTCAATCACCGCAGCCCCCGGCAGTGGAGCTGGCGCTCGTGCCCCACGGTGGGCAGGCCTTCCTGTGCGCGGCAGGCGGCCGCGTCATGGAGTCGCTCGGCAGCGGGGATAGCCCCCAGACCGATATGCACGAGCACAGCGGTGTAGCCGAGGGCCACGGCAACTAGCAAGAGACCGCCAAAAGAGCGTGCCACAAAAGATTGAGTCGAAGGACAGTGAAAAACCCCGCCCCGCAAACTGCAGGACGGGGAGATCATGGCACAGGCTGCAGGACTAAGCTTCCGCCAACACTCGCGCCTTGGCCAGGCTGCCGGTTGGCAGGGTTTCCACCTCCACTCCGTTGGGGGTAAACGTGAGGTGAACTGTTGTGCGCGAATTTGGCTTCGCGGCCAAAAGTTCGATGCGGCCCTGGCTCCGCTTGGGGCAGACCAGGCCGTCGAAGCCCATAGCCTTGAACACCCGCGCTTGGCGGCGGGCCAAGGCCAGTCCTTCTTCGAAAGTAGCGATCGGATGATCCATCGCGGCAGCCCGTGAAAATGCACGGGGCAAAGAGTGCACGAGAAGACCCCTGCCCGGCAGTGCCAGACAGGGGAAAGACTTAAACCGATTGGTGCTCCAGCTCCCGCACATGCGGTCGCAAGCGCTCGACTCGGGCTTGCGCCCGCCTCAGCCAGCGCAGGTCTGAATCCTGCAGCTGGTCGCCGTCGACCACCAGGTCGAGCAACGCGGACGTCTGCTGGAAGGCGCGCTCGAAGTGCTGCCGGATGGCGCCAGAGACGTGGTCCCCGGCGGGGGAGACCAGGACGTCACGGCGAGCCAGCAGCCGCAGGCGCTGGGATAGTAAATAAAGGGCGCTCTCAGGCATGTCGGTGACCCCGAAAATGCACGGGGAGTGGAGGACGCGAGGTAACCCCTCCGACCAGTAGCCAGAGGGGGAGTGGAAGCAGGGTTCAGCCCCTGCCGACCTGATAGCCGTTGCCCTTGCACCAGGCCTCAGTAGCGACAGCCTTGTCGGCCGGCCAGTCCCGGGTGAGACACTGCTGCGTAACAGCTTTCTCAAGTTGAAGCGGCACAACGATGGCCCCGACAGCGATGATCGCAAGGAACAAAACTGTCAAGCCTGCGTAGAGCCAGGTGAACTGACGAGTGGTGAGCACAGCGGTAGCCCGTGAGATGCACGGGGAATAGAGGACACGAAGAAATCCCCTCCCAGCAATGCCAGGAGGGGAGCAGGTCAGAACGGAACCGGAAACAGGATGTCGATCAGGAATCGCCAACCGGAGACAAGGGCAGCGATGACCCCGTCTAAAGCGTTCAGTGTGCGTACAATCGTCATGGCCATGTCGATAACCCCGAAAATGCACGGGGAATAAAGTTCGCACCATCACCCCTCCACCTCTGCAGCAGCAATCACAAGCTCACATCTGTCAGCCACAGCCAACTCAATCAACACGGCGCAGCCGCAACCAAACACAAGGGAGCGCAGCGACCATCCGCTGATGGCAGGCCGGGTAGGCGCTCATACTCACTGGACAAGCACAACAGCGGTATAAACGTAGACAAATAACGTGCCATCGCGTGTAGATAACTCATACACTCACTGGGCACCGCTGATACCCTCCAATCGAAGTGCTAAACCGCTGCCGGGGGGTGGCAGGGGCGGTATAGCAAACAATGGTTAATCAGAGTATGGCTGGCGGTAGCTGGCGAAGGTGGACACACGCAGCAACACTTGCCAACTACAGCGAAACTTACGCCCTGCTCAAGCGCACGGCCGTAAGCAACGGTGAAACACCTGAAAAGCAACAAATGAAGAGATATAAAGCCCAAAGCTAAAAGAATCAAGGGCTGACAAAGGCTTACAATAGCTGGCAAATCCAGCTAAAGTTGGCTGTGGCTGGTCAACGCATGCTGCGGGTACCTCTACTGCGGCGACAAGGCCGGCACATGCGGTACATGTGCAAGCAGTTGTTTTTTTTCGTGAGGGTATCGCACCCCTATGGGGTGCTTTAGACGTTAATTTGAAAAAAAAAAATAGTAGAAAACATTTGATGCTAATGAGTGGGTGGTGGATGCGTGCTTAAGAAGAGCCATCGGGAAGGCTGAAGTGTGTCAAGAGGGGTCAGGGGCGGTCGGGGTGGGTCAAGGAATGCGTTTTGGGCGGCGCGTCCCACCCGAAACTGCGGTCTTAGACTCGGACTCACCAGACTCAGCGGGGCGGAAGGGCGATGACGATGAGTGGCGGGCAAGGAGAGCGTGTGATTCGCCCCGGCAGCCGCCGAAACGGTGGTTTCCAGCCTGCGGAAACGCGGCGATTTGCCGAGGAGCGGGGGTTAAAGGGGTATGACAGGGGGCCGGCGATGATTAGGCGGCTGCGGGAGGGGCGCGCGCGGGAGGGAGGGCGAAACACGGAAGGGTTTGAGGAGGTGAGCGCACGGATGGATGCGGCATCAACGCTGTTGAGCCAATTGGAGCCCGGAATGGAGCCGGAACCGGGGACGTGGAGCTTTGTGCAGGACTTGGAGGGGATGGCGGGGGTGCCGGCGGGAAGTCTGGATGCGGATACGGCGCTACGGGCGGCGCAGTTTATGGATTCGGGGCCTGGGGGTCCGAATTTGGGTGCGCGGGAGGCCGTAGCGATTGCTATTGGTGAGCAGTTGTCGGTGCCGAGGGAGAACAGGAGCGGGTTCCGGCGGCAGGGGCGTGATGACCAGGGGGAAGTGCGCCGGGCGTTTTATGAGCTGGGGCTGGGGAGAGCCCTGGAGCGCGCGGGGGATCTGGTGCCGGCGGGGACGGCGGTAGGCGAGGGGTTGCAGGTCGGGCCAACGTATTACGGGCCCGACGAGCCGGCAGTCCAGGCGCTGCGGAGCAAGGTGCGGCAACTGGACCAGGACGAGCAGCGGCTACTACGGCAGACGTTTGGGCACGGGAAGAAGGTGGGGACGAGCGGACGCCGGAATGCGCTGGCCAAGGAGTCGTTCGGTGAGCGGGTGGTTGGCGGCGATGTGCCGTTGCTGATGGCACGCCGATCGGAGCAGAAGCGGTGGGACGGGAGCACGGTGACGGAGGTACCGACGGTGCAGCAGCCACGGGAGCAGAAGTGGGTACAGCAGGCGCGAGAGCAGGCGCAGCGGACCGCGGCCTACGGCGCCAGCCCGATGGAGCGGGCGCGTGCGGGGCAAATGCTGAAGCAGCTGGAAGCGGTTGCTGACCAGAGCGCCTACGAGCTGAACGAGAAAGGGAAAGCGCGGCGGGTGTTGGCGGTGGACCCGCGTGGCGTGCGGCAGCTGCTGGTGGATCCGAGCGTGGTGCTGGATCCGATGGATCTGGGCTTGGCGGACGACCACCCGCTGATCGGGCTGGCCAAGCGGTATTCGCAGTCCGAGCCTGCGACGGGGAAGTTCGAGATGGGGGCCTACGAGGCGGTAGGAGCGCCGAATCCGGAAGAGTGGAACGTCGACGAGCTCGGCCGGACGCACGGATTTAGCCGGCCGAACGATCCGGGGGTGCCGAGGGCGGCAACGTGGCCAACGGTGGGACAGGCCTTCCAGCGAGCGCTGGAGGAGGCCGAAACGCCGGTGCGGACGCTGGTGATGGGGCGGCGGCCGGTGGAGCCGGACTTCGGGGCAGTGCAGCGATATTGGAACGAGGCCGACGTGAAGCCGATGGTGGCTGACCTGGGCGACGGGCAGCTGGTGATCGTGCAAGAGCAGGACGGGCGGCCGGTGCCGGGCCCGGCGGTGTTCGCCGTGGATCAATGGGCGCCGGAGCAGGGCGAGGGCGATGAGGTGTTCACCAGGCGATATCGAGTGGGCGAGAACGCAAAGTGGCAGCAGGAGAAGCTGGAAGGAGCGCGGTCGCTGGTGCAGGCGCTGGCGGAGTATGCGGGGGTTCCGGGGGATTGGCGACTGGTGGGGGACACCGGACTGACGGATCCACTGATCAATGCGGTACAGAACACGGCTATGCAGCGGACGCTGGGGGCGGACGCGGTGTCGAGCCGGAGCGCGGCGGTGCGCGGGGACTTCCCGGACCGGGTGGAGCGGGTGGGGCGAACGGAGCGAGGGACGGTGTACGACAACTCGCTGTTCACGATGCTGGACACGATCGCGAGGCTGGGCGGCCGTCCAGCAGAGGACGCCCCGGTGCGCGCGCCGGCGATTGGGCCGACACTTGCGAGCCAGGCGTATGGCGATACGTGGCACGGAGTGGTGAAGCCGCTGCTGGAACATGCGCGAGACGTGCAGGGCAGGCGGCTGGACGCAGCGCCCGGGATGTGGCAGTTCGACGACTTCAAGGGCGGCGAGATCTATCCGGGGGTGCCAGTGCCGCCGCCGGTGCCAGCGCCAACGGCCGAAAGCGTGATGGGCGGATATGCACTGAACCAGGGTGCGGAGCTGCCAGGCGGGCTGGCGCCACGGCAGGCGGCGGAAGTGATGCGGGCCCCAAGCCGATTCGACCGGCAGACGGTGGCGGCGATAGAGGGCTGGCTGGGGGAGAACGTCATGTCGCCGACCAGGGGCGAGGTGGGTCCTGGGCCGGACTACTCGGCACCCGCGGCGCGGCCGATCAACGTGGGCGCAGAACTAGAGCTGAACGCGGTGACGGGCCCCGGGCGGTACGGGGACGAGGCGCGGCCTGCGATGGCGTCTCAACAGGTCGGGACTGGAGGCGAACTGCGGCTGCGGACACTGCTAAGGGATCTGGCGGCGCAGACCGGTATCGAGGCGGGCGCAGGCCCGTCGATGAGCGAACTCGAGTGGCAGCCCCAGTCGCGCAAAAATCCGCCCTTGGGGTTGTCGGGGGCGGACCCGGTGGTGGGGACGTGGGGACAAAACCCGGCTTTGGCGCCATCCGCCTCTCGGGTAGACCCGGCCAGGGCGCCGCAGATGCGGAACGCGACGATGGAACAGCTGATAGCCCTGGCGCGAGCGCGGAGGGTGTGAGCGAAGCCGCCTAGGATGGGCATCTCAGGTTGAGACCTATGGCTGGCGGCCTTTCCCTCTCTCCATTGACAGGCCCGCCTGATTCGGTGCGGCGCGCGCTTAGCGCTGCGGTTGTGAATGCGAACAGCCTGAAGGAGTCTCCGGCGTCCAGCCCAACCCGTGCGGGGGTGTCGGTGCGAGGGACGCCGTCTCCGGCTGGGACGACGCGGTTTGCGGGTGATGAGATCGCTGAGGCGTTCCAGCGAGCGGACCTGGTGGCGGCGGCCGGGCCGGCGCTGAAGGGATTTATGGATGCGATGCAGTCCCCCGGATCACCGTTTGCGCTGCCACCGGCAATGGCGCCGGTGCAGCCTTCGCCTGGACCGACGAGCAAGCCACAAGGCGGGCCCGGAGGGATCGCATGAGCATGAGATTCGCGGGACTGGGCGGACGGGCGCTGGACTACCTGAAGCGGGTGCTGGTGCCTCGCGATGAGGCGGGCAAGATCGACAAGCTGCAGATGGGACTGGAGTACGGGGGCAACGGTCTGGCGGCACTGTTTTCCGGGGCGGCGTTCGGGGGCGGCAATGCTGGGGATTCGCTGGCGATCGGGGCCGAAGACCTGGGGATTGGACTGCTCGGATCCCTGGGCGGCCGAGTAGCTGGTGACCGGGTGGGCAGGCTGCTGAAGCTGCAGAGTCCGCAGGCGCTGGACATGGCCAGGCTGGGCGGCTCGATGGTGACCGAGATGGGGGTTGGCTTCGGGTCGCCGCGGCCGCTGATGGAGGGAATCTTGCAGAAGCAGCAACAGCAGGCAGGAGCCAAGCTGGTGCCTGCTGTTGCGGCGCCACCGCCGGCACCAGCACAGGGCGGCTTTACGCGGCAGCAGTTCGGGCCATCGCCACTGGAGCTGCCGTCGAATTACGGAGCAGCCAGCCCCGGCCTGGCGACGGGCGACAGCGGCGACGAAATGTTCGCCCGGTTCCTGGCGCAGCAGCCAAGGGAAGTGCAGGACCTTGTCCTGCAGTCGATGGGGAACTGAGTGATGGCGAACGGCTCGCAGGTGATCCAAAACGCGAATCTTCCCTTCGATTGGGATGAGCTGAAGTGGATCGCTGCGCAGGCGTTCCGCTCAAATCCCAGGGAGTACCAAAACCTGGTGGCCCGGGGCGTCGGCGGAGGGTTCGAGAACTCAGTCCTTGAGGACGCGGCCGGAAGCTCGCCATTGCTGGACTACGCCAGGCAGCACCTGCCCGGAAGGGTGGGCGATACGGCACTGGGACAGCGGCTGCCGTGGAATACGCCGGGATGGGTGCAGCGCATCCCGCTGGGCGGGTATTCCAAGGAGCGGATGGAGGGGTTCGGCGCGGCGCGGGAAGCCCTGCCGGACCTGCGGGCTGGCACGGTCCACAAGGACTTCACCCCTGAGTTTGACAACCCGACGGTGCAGGAGCCGATCGGGGATAGCGGGCGGCGCAAGGCGGCCCAAGCCCTTGGCGTAACGATGGCGGACGCCGTTGGAGTGCAGGGGTTGATGAACTTGTGGTGGCTGATGAATGCCGGGGAGGCAGTAACGAGCGTGGCAACGCTGCAGGGGCTACACCACGCCCAGGCGGGGATCTCTGACGTGCCGGCGCCACTGCTCAAAAGCCGGGCGATGCGAATGGCTGCGACGGCACCAGCATGGATCGCGATGAAGTTTGCCAACGGCAGTTTTGGGCGACTGGATGGATACGGCGCGGCTGCGCCTGGCGATGGTGATCGGCGGGAGTCAAGCAGCCCAGCGGCGGAGTTTTTGAGCGAGATGGTGCTGGGGCGGAGCGGAGAACTGCTGCCGTACCGGGATTTTGTGCAAGAACGGCCCGATGTGACCAAAGGAGAGTACGAGCAGTACAAGGCCTTCCTGCACGGAAGCAAGTGGCCGATCAAGCTGACTGCCGACGGGATTCACGGGGCAGAGGTGAACTTCCTGGGTAAGTCGCTGCCGGTGGCGACGGCGATTATTCCAGCGGTGGCGATGGCGGCGGGAGGGCGGTACGGAGCGCGGAAAGCGGCGATGCGCTTGACGCGAAGCGGGGTGGATCCGGTAAGCGGGGAGATCGGGGTGGACTTGCTGCAGCGGAGACAGGAGGCGCTGGGAAAACTGGCGGTGCTCAAGGGGACGCCGCAGGACGAGCGGGGCCCGGCGGAGTCGCATGAGGTGGCGGTTGCGGACGCCGTTGCGAATCACGGTAAGTACAACCGTGCCGTAGAGAACGAGGTGCTCAAGGACGTGCTGATCCACGGAGGCGGGTCACTGACAGCGGCGGCCCTGATCGGCTCGACTCTGGAGGGTGTGCGGAGGGGGCTGAAGGGCAAAGCGCCGATCGAGGAAGAAGAAGAGCCAGGCACTGCGCCGGCTGAGTTGCCCGCGCCGCCCCGGGTGGGCCAGAATGGGGCAACTGGAGGACGGCGATGAGACTGAACGTGATGGGCGGGAGCAGTTTCGCGGGTGGCAGCGAAGGGGGCAGTGCCGTGGACGCCTTTACTTCGGCCAGGACGGCGGGCGTCCGGGGGATGGGGGAGATGATCGGGCGAGGGCTGAGCAATCAGGCCAGTGCGATCGCACAAAAGCAGGTCAATGACGAGCAGATGAGAGCTTTCCGCAGCGTCAACAGGCGAAAGCCGAAGGGCTACTCGGCGGGTTCCATGGGCTCTGCGCAGTCGCAGGGCGCAGGCAGGGATAATTTGCAGGTGCTCGAGGCGATCGGTGGTGCCCTTGGCCAGATTGTTTCCGGCGGCAGGCGATGAGACGCAACTACGAATTCTCAGGCAGTTACACGCCCGAGCAGGCCTACGCGCCGCCGGGCGCTGTGCAGTTCACGAAGAGAGACTGGGGCGATGGCCAAGGCGGCTCGCTGGCAAGTAGCGCGCCAGAGCCCGTACAAAGGCTGTCATCGGCGGCGACAGGGCAGTCGGCGGCCCCGGGCCCGGGGCGGGCTATGGACAGCGTGCGAGCAGCGGCGGAGAACGGTCCAGTGAGACCGAACCAGGAGGGGTTCAGGGCGAGCAGCGATGCCGGCCGTGCCTTTGCGAGCGGGAGCGAAGCGCTGTCCCAGGCGCAGGGGAGCGCGGCTGCCATGGCGCTGGATGGCACGGGGCAAGCGCTGATGCAGAGGAGCCAGGGGCTTGCAGATGCCAAGCTGTGGGAGGAACAGCAGTACGTGACGCGGAACTACAGCGAGCAACAGAAGGCGACCAAAAACAGGAGCGGCGGCCTCCTTGGAGCGATCGGATCGGTGGTCGGATCGGTCTTTGGTGGACCCGCTGGAGGAGCGATCGGCGGAGTGGCCGGCAAGGCTCTGGGCGGACTGTTCGGCTAGGGCCTCAGAGCGCTTAGAATCTGGGGAGTTTCGTCGCCGTCTCGGAGATGCCACCGTACGTCCCAGGCGGTCCGCTGGCGGTCAGACCGCGCTACGCGAGGGTTGCCCCTGAGGCGATTGATGCCGAGGCGATCAGGTCCTCTTCTTCCGGCAATGGCGTCAGTGGCGGCGCCGGCCCTCGCTGGGCCGGCGATCTGATGTCCTCACTGAGTGGCCTTGCCGGCGGTATGGGCCGCAAGCGGCTGATTACCGGCGGGGCCGGTATTGGAGGGCTGCTGGCCGCTGCCGGCGAGATGGGGGACAAGAGTGAAACCCCTCAGCAGAATCTGGTAGACGCCACCGGTGCGGGCGTGGGCAGCTTGGCCGCGTTGGCGCCACTGGCGTTCGGGATGAGCGGGCCCATGGGATGGCTCGCGGCTGCCGGGCTGGGATTGGCGGGCAGTCAGGCGGGCAAGGCGGGGCTGCGGGGGGCGACGGACCTGGTGGGGCTTACCCGGTCTGACACTCCTGAGCAAAAAGCTATCCAAAATGCCATCAGCGCCAACGAGGCTGGGATCACGATGGATTCTCGCCGCCGGCAGGCAAACCTGCCGATCGCTGAGCGGGAGATGGCGCTGTCTCGTCAGAATGATATCTTGCGCATGAAAGCAGACCTTGAGGCACGTCAGCAAGCTGCCTATGCCCAGGCGGTGCTGGCAATGGCCCAGAATGGATCCAGCCAAGCGCTGGGGGCGATGTCAGCAGGGGCCCAAGGGATCCTTTCAATGCCTAATCCGTACTGATCAGCCATGAGCGCTCTTGCTGGTGCCTACACTCAGACGTTTCGCCCGGTCGCCCCGCTCCAAGGGACGGTGTTCGATAACGGTTCGGACATGCTGCTGGGGCAGATGCCGACGCAAACGGCTGCCTTGATGGCGCCATTGGCCCAGACTGGGCTCAACAACCAGGCGCAGCTAGCCAACACGAACCTGGTCAATCGCCAGCGGACTCTGGAGCAGAAGGCCGAGATTGCGGCGCTGGAGAAGCAGCGCAAGCAAACCCGCAAGGCGACGCTGGCGGATCGGCTCCTGCAGTCCGCCTCCGGCCTGCGGGGCTCGGGAGCGAAGGAATGGGCGATGGGACAGCTGTTCGCCCCCCAGGGTGATGGGCTCACCCGGGCGGGCAATCGTTACGGGACAGGGCTGGCCACCTTCGAGGGGGCGCAGGCAGTAAACGCGCCGCTGCTGCAGACTTACCTTGGCGCAGCGACGAGCGCTGATAGAGCCCGATCGAGCCTCCCAGCACCAACCACGAGGAATTGAGCCATGAATCCACTCGACCTGTTCAAGCCAAGCCGCTACACATACAAGTCGCCGGAGGTGCCGAAGGCGCCTGTCAGCAAGCCGCAGGAGGCCGTGGTCGCACCGGGCTTGTCCTCGCCAACGCAGATGGGGGAGGGGCTGGGGGAACAGGCGTGGCAGGACGCCTACCGAACCGATTGGTCGCAGAGGCGAGGGATTGATAACGGCGTCTACGGCAGAATGCGCATGGCGCCCCTGCTGCGAGAGGAAGCCAGGACTGGCAGCCAGATCCGGGTGGAAGAAAACAGCGCAAACCTCAAAAATTACACCGACAATCAGCTCAGGCTGGGAGATCAGACCTACCGGCAAGGGGTGGACGTCGCCGACCGCTTTGTCGGCTTGGGTAGAGACACCAACGACAGGGTGTCCACGGCCGTCACTGGCGAGCAGACCAATGATGCCGCCCGGCTGCAGCTGATGCGGGACGTATTGATGAAGCCCAAGGGTTTCACCGAGACTCTCTCTGAGCTGACTGGTGCTATTGCACCGATTGTCTCTCTTCTCGTCTGAGCCATGGCATCTTTTGCATCGGGTACTGGTTCTGGCGGGCAGCCCTACGGGGGTAGCGTTGCGGCATCGATCTATGACAGGTCTCAGTCGGGGCTGGTGAACCTGGCGAACAAGTACGCCGGCAATGAAGCGCTCTCGGGGATCGCGGTTGGGAAGCTTGCAGACAGCTATGGGACGGGTCTCAATACTGCGAACCAGATGGAGTACGACAACGCCTTCTTGGGGTCGCTGACGCGGTACCAACAGAGTGTCGAAAACCTGCGCAAGGGGAATACCCTCGAGCTTCTGGCGGCCGAGACCGGCTCGAAGAAAGAATTGATGAGCGTTGAAGGCGAACTGACCAAGGACCAGATCATGACCCAAGGGGACCAGCAGCGGCGAGGCCTTGTCACCGGTGGCGAGCAGGACCGGCTGGGAGTGACTGCCCGGGGCGAGCAGGACCGGCTGGGAGTGACTGCCCGGGGCGAGCAGGACCGGCTGGGAGTGACTGCCCGGGGCGAGCAGGACCGGCTGGGTTACCGGGTGCAGGGCGAGGAGAGCCGGCTGTCGCAGAACAACGCTACGGACAACACGAACCGGCTGCGGGATAGCGACAGGGACCGGGTCCGTCAGCAAGGCCAGAGGTACTACGGATGATGCCTGCACAGGTTGTCAGCCAGGTGGCGCAATTCCTGCGCATGCTGGCTGACGCCGATCGAGAGCTGTTTATCGACACGGTGGAGACCGCCACTTCGCCGATCGAGATTTGGACCCTGGCGACAGTGATGGGGTACACCGGCTCGATGGGTGACTTGATCGCCTGGGCCAATGAGCTTTACCCGCGGACAGACCGGCGCAAGGTGCTGCTGGCTGAAGCGGACAAGCTGAAGACCGACATTGCGGACGCCCGAGTCCTGATAGCCAGCGAGACCCTGGACGCTAAAGAGGGGTACTCGCGGATTGCGTTCCTCTCGCGGGAGCTACGGGGGCATCTCACCGAAGTGGACAAGATGGCGCGAACCCTCGATAGGCGGGGCTTGATGATGGCCGGGGCGGATCGGGTGATGCGGGAGCTGCGGGCAATCTTTGCGGGGAGTGCCGACATGGAATCAGCGCTGGCTCAAGCGTTCAAGGCGGTGTGGGCGGTCTTGATGGACGAGCGCTGAGGCCGGCCAAGCTGTCTCAATTTGCGTCTCATGCGTCTTGCTCTAGCCTGGCAAGATGCCGGCCACGTCTCGCGTTCTCGCTTACCGCCGGGCTGCCCGTGAAGCTGCAGTATCGGCCATGGCTTCTGCCGCGGCGGCCAACCCTGTCGTGCCCTTCGCTCAGGGCGCGCCCGAGGTAAAGGAGGTTGCCGACGAGACGCCAGCGGAGATCCTGGTAGCCCGCGAGAGTTTCGAGGCATTCTGCACCCGCATGGGCAAGCCGCCGCCGCGGCACATGCGTGAGTGGTACGAGGTCTTCCTCACAGGCCAGAGCAACGAGCATCTGAGCCATATCGCTGGGCCTGACACGGCCCTGCTGAGCCCCAGGGGAAGCGCCAAAAGCACCTTCGTGGCCATGTTACTGGCTTGGCTGATTGGCAAGCACGCCCTGGAGCACAAGCTGCTGCGCGTCCTGTACGTGTCGTACAACGTGCAGGTGGCGCGGGCCAAGAGCGCGGCGGTCAAGTCGATTATCAACTCGGACGACTACCGGCTGATCTTCCCGAACGTGCGGATGAGCCGGCAGAAGAAGGGGGACGAGCTGTGGGCGATCGATTTCGCTTTTGCGGGGATCGACACGCGAGGCGAGGACGCCTTCACCCTGGCCTGCGCCGGCCTGCGAGGAGCAATCACCTCGAAACGGGCCAACCTGATCGTGGTGGACGACCTGATTAAGAGCCAGTCGGACATCGCCAATCCGGACGTGCGCCGGGAGATGGAGCACAACTGGAACGCGGTGATCGGGCCCACCCGGTTCGAAGGGGGCCGCTCGCTGGTGCTGGGCACTCGGTTCCACTTCGATGACATGTTTGCCACCACCTTCGTGCCCAAGAACGGCTGGAAGGTGATCACCCAGGCCGCGATCGAATACAGCAACGACGGCACGCCGCGCAGCTACTGGCCGGCAATGTGGAGTCTCAAGTACCTGCTGGCCCAGCAGACCAAGGACTACGTCGCCTTTGCATATCAGTACCTCAACAAGCCGGTGAGCACCACCGAGCTGGGAATCAGCCCGAGCCTGTTCCGCATGGTCGAGCTCCCTGAGGTCTACGACGAGATCGGAGTCGGGATCGACCTGTCAGCCGGGCTTACCGAACGGCACGACTGGACCGTGTTCACCCTGGCTGGCCGCCTGGGGGATGCCTGTTACATAATCGACTACCGGCGGCTGCGCACGATCGGCAACGTCGAAAAAATTGACGCGCTTTGCGAGCTTTTGGTCGAGTGGAACCTGCTGCGGGAGGGGGAGCCGCTGAGCGACGGGAAGCCTCAGTTCTTTGCGACGTCCAGCGAGGTGACGATCTGGCCGGAAGCAGTGGCTTACCAGAAGTCGTTCAGCGGGGATTTCCAGCGAATCTGCCACGAGGAGCGGCAGCTGTTCAACCTGCGGCCCAGCCCGATCAAGGGGCTGAAGGGGGACAAAATGGCGCGCCTGCGGGGAATAATGGGGCTGCTCCAGACCGGCAAGGTCCGGCTCAACCGGTACCGGGACTTCAAGGTGATGATCGATGAGGTTGTCAATTTCGGCCACTGCACGAATGACGACTGCGTGGACAGTCTTAACATTGTGGTTCAGTCACTGATGAGCCGCTCCGCGGTCGAGGTCGAATACTGAAATGCCGGCAGCCAAATCCCAACGTTTTCGTGAGTTGCTAGAGGCTCTCAGGTCCCGCACGGCATCTGGTGAATCGGACACTTTGGTGGTGGGCGGCCACTTGGTCCAGCAGCAATTGTTCATGCTGCGGCAAGGTATCGAGTTTTACCCCAAGCAGGACACCTTCGGGCATCGCAAGACGTTTCTGCAGAATCTGATCACCGAGAACGAGGTCGACCAGCGTCTGGAGGGCGTGGTTGATGACTTCTTGCTGGACGGCAAGGGGATCTGGTTCTTCCGCCCGGTCAAGGATAGTTACCGGATCCTGTGGTTCCCTAAGAGCGACTACCGAGCGTATTACGACGCGATGGCTGAGATCGACGAGCTGATCCTGGTCTACAGCTACGAGGTAAAGCCAGGGGCGGGGATGTCGGCCAATCCCGGGCCCAACGGCCAGATGCAGCAGTGGGTGAAGCTTGTGGTGCGCCGGGACTCGATTCGTGAAACGATCCTGATGTCGCGGCCGAACCTTGACGCGGCCGGGCCGTTCACAGGCGAGATGTTCGGCAGAACCAGGACGGTGCGCAATTCCCTGGGCTTCATCCCGGCGGTAGAAGCTTTTAATAAAATGAGGTCCACCGGGATGGACGCCACCGGTGACTTCGATTGGCTGGAGTCACAGATAACCGGCCACGACGAGCTGGTAGGCAACATCAGGGAAAACATCAGGTTTTTTGGCAACCCGACCCTGGTGTCTTCAAGACCCAAGACGGACATCACGACCGAGGCTTCGACTGGATCGCCGGCGCAGCGGCCGACAATTGCGTCTCAGGCTGGCTTCTCTGGCGAAGGGGCGCCTTCAACGCGGATGTCGCCGCCAGCGGGCTCGGGGGGCGGGCGTGAGCGTGGCTTCAAGATTGCTCGAATTATTTCTAACGTGGACCCCACTGACCGGGTGGCGTATATCACGCCAGACTCGGTCAGTGGCGATCAAAATCTCTACGCTCGTCAGTACCGCGAAGAACTGCGGGGGGTCCTGGGTGGCGTCGACGAGCTGGGGATAAGTAGCGGGGCAACTGCCTACGAGATCAAGAGCCTGTTTGGCCGGCCTGCCGCCACGGCCGGGCGGAAGTGCCGCGGACTGCTCACCTACGGGCTGTGCAAGTTGCTGGCGCTGATCATCTACAACGAGGAGCGGGTGTTTCGCGAATCGTTCGCCGCGGCGATCAAAATGAAGCGCCCTGAGGCGCCCCTGCAGGAAGAGGCTACCGATCCCAAGAAGTTCCGCAAGGAGGCCGAGGCGTTCGATGCGGCGATGGCCAAGTACGACGCCAAGCTCGAAGAGGCAATTCGCAAGGCGGTGCAAGAGCAGGCCATGCCGCCTGGGGTAACGGGACTGATTCCCGACGGGGACCGCCAGGTGGATTGGCGCTGGCGCGGACCCGTGTTCGAGGACTCGGCGGATGACATCCTGCAGAAGTCGATTGTGGTGCGCAACCTGCAAGAACTGGGAGTTGCCTCGGTTGAGGCCTTGCGTCATCTGTTCCCCGACAAAACAGATGAAGAACGAAGTGCAATGTTGAGCGGCTTCCCGTTTAGGATGGCGCAGCAGACCCAGGCCAGTATTGCGACTTTTCTGTCGCTGGTGTCCCAGATGCAGCAAACGCCGCATCCTCAGGTTCCCAATCTGCCGCTCCTGGCAGACCCTAGACTGGACCTGACGCCCTACATCTACCGGGCCTTCGATTTCCTCAAGCGAGAGCTGACCTATGCAGGGACCTACCGCGACTCCTCAGGCTCCGGCGATCCCGCAGGGCTCGATGCCTTCCAGCGCTCCCGCCTCGCCAGAGGCCTACCAGCAAGCACCGGCGGCGAGCCACCCACCTTCGTACCAGACGGCTCCGGCGCCACAGGCCCTGGTAGTGCCCTATTCCCAACCGGCGCCCCAGGCGGTGAGCCAATGGGACGCGGCCCTTCAAGGGCTTTACAACTCTTCGAGCGCGACGCCCAGCTCCCAAGCCCCGGTTCAGTTCTGGCCGCAGACCCAGCCAGTGCCCGCCCCGGCTCCAGCTCCGGCTGGGGTAATGGCCCCGCCCCAGGTGTTCCAGCAACCGGTTTACAGCCCCGCGCCTTACTCCCAGCCGCACCCGGCCCAGGCCCAGCTCCAGCAGTGGGCGGCGACCCCTTCGCCGTTGGCTACCGCCGCGCCAACGGGCGACCAGTACCTGGGCGGCCTCAGCGGCGCAAGTCTTGAGGTTCTGCAGCATTTTGGGCCCGAGGCCCCGGCGCTGCTCAATCACTATTCCTGCGTGATTGAGGACGCTCTGTTGCGTCAGGCCCAGCAGACTCTCGATGTGACTGCCCAGGCCCAGCAGCTTCACCAAAACCTGCAGAACGCTCACACCTTGATCACCGCAGCCGCCGAGGACAACGCGGCCTATCACACTATCCTCTCAAGCCCTCCCCTACTGGCCCAGTACACTACTGAGTTTTTCGGCCCCGGCGGCCCCGGCGAGCTGCCTGCAGCTCCGGCCCAGGAAGGCCCTCGTGACCGTCTGGCCGCCGAAGTGGCCTACGGCGAGTCCAGCGGACGCATGCTGCCCCCCAGGAGCGGTGCGCGAGCCCCCGAGCTGATGGAAGGCTACAACCAGTACCCCGCTGGGGGCACGCCCCAGGGCTACCCCCAGTTCCAGGCTCAGGGCCAGCCCCGGTTCCAGGCTCAGCCCCCCGAGCCCCAAGGCCAGCCTTTGTATCAGCGCCCGCAACTGGAGATGCGGCCCCCGGGGCAGGGTGGCAGCGCGAACGGTAATGACATCCTGGCGACCGTTTTCGCTTTGATGGACAGTGACCCCAGGGCCGCTGCTGCGCTCTACAGTCAGAACATGGCCGCGCTACCTCAAGCCCTGATGTCCCGCCAGCTGATGGGTGAGAACTGATGAACGCTTCCAACTTCGTGGCCTCGGCCCCCCATCTACAGCAACCGGGTTCGGCCATGGCCTTGGCCTACAAGAACGGGCTCAAGCAGCACGTCTTGTCCCAGGGCGGAGAGCTTCCCGGCCATGCCGGGGTGGCGGCGATTGCCCAGGCGGCCGGAGTCGATATGAGCGACCAGGCGGCAGTCACCGCTGTTTTAGCCCAGGCCGTTGGGGCCCCTGCCTGAGCGTGGCACCCGGGCGCTGAGCCAGGCCGCCGATCTGGTCCGCGAAACGACGCCCCTGATCGAAGAGGCACGCCTGAACGAGTCCGGGGTCGCAGAAGTTGGCTATCGGTTGACGATGCACGGCTGGACCGGGGTAATCCTGGGAGACCGGGCGACCCGGGCGCAGGCGGATGCTCTGCTATCGCAAGAACTGCTTTCTTGCGACGAGCTGGCCCGCAAGGCCCTGGCAGGCTGGGACCTGCTGGGGCCGTCGCAGCGAGCGGCGGTGCTGGCCTTTCTGTTGGGCCCGGGCTGCGGCGATGAGCGGGGGGTCCAGCACGAGCAAGCGCATAGGCGCAGGCAGCTGCGCTCAATCTGGGGCTACCCGGGCGCGATTGAACCCTTGCTGCTGAAGTTCGATCGCGACAACCTTGGTAGACTTTCGCCTGAACTCACCAACCGTCGTCACCGTGAAGCGGCCCTTTGGAACCTTGAAACCGTCATGACCCAGATCTTGAAGGCCACGCAGGACACGTTCCTGAAAAAGGCTCCAATTCCTAGCAGCTACCTTTCTGCCTCTGGGCGAATCAAGGTGGCGCCGAATCAGCTGATCCGCTTTACCTCAATCGAAGAGATTGCGGGCGACGCGCACGACTTGGTGACCGTCGAGGGGCAGCCCGGCCAGTGGTACGTCTTCGGGCCCCACTTCGCCCCCGAGGTCGCGCCAGTTCCCGCGATCGGGCGGATCACCACCGTGGACTGGACCGATCTGAACGCGCCCGTGGGCCGGTACTTCACGGTCCGCGAGGTGCTGCGGGGAGACCTGCGCCGGCGCCCGGCAGCTGGCTCGCCCGAGGAAAAGAACATCCTGGCGGTGATTCGTGACGCTGATGCGATCCGGGACCACTGGAACGGAGCAGTGCTCCTGACCAGCGGCTACCGGCCTGAGCCCTACAACCGGGCGGCCGGCGGGGTGGCAGACAGCCGGCACGTCGTGGGCGACGCACTGGACATCTGCCCGGCCGACGGCGATCTCGATGGCATGTTCCGGTGGCTTAAGCCCCGCTGGAGCGGTGCCCTCGGCGACGGACGCCGCAAAGGGTTCCTGCACATCGACAAGCGCAATGGCGGCGGGTTCCACCCGAAGGCCGGCGTTTCACCTTGCGTCACTTGGGACTACTGATCATGGATCTACCGATGCACCCGATTCCTGGCCCCGCAGACGGCATTCGCGGTTCCGACGGGAAGCACTGGCACTGCTCGATGGATGCGATGGCTTGGGCCAAGGCGTTCGTGGCGATCAACCCGGACACCAGGCTCGCCCAGTTGCACGGTGACGGCCTGCAGGTCGATACCACCGACGCCATGCTCGGTTGGTTCGCCAACGCCATCATGGCGGGCTACGACGAGTCCCGGAGGCGCCCGGCCGACGAGGACACCAGCGACGGGTATCACACCTTCCGCGAGCTCTACGAGCACCGGCACGCGCTGTTCCTGGCGCTGATGGCTGCCACGGCCGAGGACTGTAATCCCTGGTTTTCGCTCAAGCACGGCGACGGCGGGATGTTCGAGGGGTTCTTTGTGGCCGGCATGGACCTCCGCACGGGTGAGCAGCAGTGGGAGCGTGTCACCTATCACTTGCCGGTGAGCGACCTGGGAGCGATCAGAGCCATTTCGCACGTCATAGAGCTGCCGTTGGCCCCCGAGTGGGACGGCCATGCGGCAGCTGACGTGCAGGAGCGGCTGATGCGCTCGGCCACCTGGCAGGGGCGGCAGACGGCCGGTGACCTCGAGCGGGCGGGGCTGCCGTCGTGACGACCTCTACCCCTTGGGATTGCTGACCATGACCTTCAAGATCTACGCCCAACGCGCCGCCTGGGGAAGCTCCATCGAGTTCCAGCTGGGAAGCTTGGGCGGTCGGACGGGAAGCGACCTTTTGATCGCGACGGGCTTGGCGATGGAGCCGCTTCCATCCGATCAATGCTTCCCGCACCGCCCCTTGTTCACCCTGGCCCCCACCGAAGCCCAGGGGTTGATGGACCAGCTCTGGCAGTGTGGCCTGCGCCCCAGTGAAGGAAGCGGCTCAGCAGGCTCCCTGGCGGCCACGGAGCGCCACCTCGAGGACATGCGCAAGCTGGCGATGCACCACTGCCTGCGGGATGAGATGAGGCTGCCTAAGTAATAAGCAGCGCTCCAATTCAGTTCCGAATGATTGTCAACGAAGGCGATCGCACCCTGCAGTGGCGGCATCGATTTAACCTAGACAGCCTTTACCCCGGCGACGGCATCGCCAGCAGCTCCTGGAGCGACTGGGAGTCGGTCGAAGAGTGGGACTTCCTGGCGGCCTATCAGGCTGATCAAGACGAGCGCAGGGAGCTGCAGATACGGCAAGCGCGAGCCCTCTTCGGCCTCACGCCCCAGCCGGCAGAGCCAAGCGCTTCTCAATAATCTCCAGGTCAATTACGTCGGGGTCATCGAGCAGAGGCGTGGCGGCATCCCAGGAGCATGTGTAGACGTCCTCCTGGCGCTCCGTATCGTGGACGCGGGCGATCTCAAAGTTTCTGCTGCCGCCGCCGAGAATCTCGCCATTGAGATAAGTCACCGGGGCGTCGGCTCCGGCGAGCACCTGGAAGACCATCCAATGAACCCAGTGAAGGTCTAGCGCTGTGCGGATGGCGGCATGTTCCAGTCGGACCTCGACGACAAGGCGCTCGGGCCCGACCGCCTTGTCCAGGAAGACTTCCAATTTATCGCCCCTGACCGCGACTGAGCTTCCGGCTCCCTTTTGCTCGGCTGCCCCGCCCGTTGCCTTGGGTGGTCTTGTGATGCACGGGGTCCTTTTTGTCGCCCTGGAGCCAAGTCTTGCCCAGGCCGGTGGTCTTCGTTTGAGTTGCCATCAAATAACTCGAAGCGAGAAGGTCGAGGGATCGAATTTTACGAGATCGCCAAACTGGATCTCCGTCACCACCGAAAGTGCGTCATGGAGCAGCAGGTCGCCCCCCGTGTTGGCATTCCAAACGGCAGCATGACTGGCAAACGCCGAGGCGCCATTGACAGCGCTGTTGGTGATGATCACTGTCTGAGCATTCAGCCTCTCGAAGCCACCACCGCCGACCGAGGTGATAGCAGCCAGGTCTGCTTGGGGCAGCTGAATGCGGTTGTTATTGCCGGTAACCGTAGAGGTGATGTTGGCCGCCGAGCCGTCATTAGTGGGGCTGGCGCTGTGAATGGTAATGAACAGGCCGGTCGGGGCCGCTGGCATGACCGTGCCGCGCACCCAGTTCAGTATCTGGGTGGCCATGTACTGGGAGAACGGCATGGGCTGGTGGAGGCTTTCCTCTCATTCTGGCAGATGCGTGGCGTGCCGCGGGCCACTGTCCTGAGCTCGACCCTAAAGAGAGCCGCTACGCACTTACCGCTCCCTTTACGATCGCAGCGACTTGGTCGGGGGTTGCGCAGTTGCCTTGGCCGCTAGCCATCACCACAGTAGAAGCAGCGGATTGGATTAGGAGGGTTTGGACCCCGGCGGAGTAGGCGATGGGGTCTCCGTTTGGTCCGCCGACAAGATTTCCTCCCGCGACCCGGGCGATGTAGTTTCCGGCAGGGAACTTAAGCTGCCACATCCCCAGTAATTTGACGGTGATGCCTTCCTGAACACCGGGACCAAGGACGGTAAGGCCTGATCCTTTGCTGATTCGGTCATAGATGATTCCTTCTTCACTGGCCTGCGCTGCTTTGATAGCAGTGTAAAGTGGAATACAGAGGATGTCGGGCACGCCTTCATCTATGTATATGAGTGACGCTTCGAAATCAAAAGTGAATGGCGCTATGTGGTAAGGCATTACACATCACTATCGCGGCTTGCGTTCACAGAACCGCCCGAGCTTGTGATAGTCAGGGTCGTAGCGTACGGCTGAATGGGCGAACTGCCGACGCCATAACGGACCAACACCTGTGCATTGAAGTTGCCGGCATGGATAAACGATACCGTTTCAGTCCCTGCGGTTGCAATGCGGTCAATGAACGGCACGAAAACGTCATCTGCTGTGACAATGCTGCTCGATAGAGCCGGGGAAAGGCCGGAGAAGGTCTTGGTGCCTGCATTAAAAGAAGCGTAGGTGTAACGTAATCCCTTAACGCGGATCACGCCCGCCGCAGGTGTATCGGTCTTAATGCTTTCCACCACCGCTAAAGCCGTGGCACCGGCAGCCGCTGCAACAGGCGTGTATTCGTCCTTCAAGACTTCACCCGATCCATCGTCACGAGCCACCACCACTCGGTACCCGACGTCAAGGTTGCCAATCGTAATGCTGGCAAGCGTGGGCGGAACTTGTTCGGTCCCGTCGTGCGCGATCAGCTGATATTTTGTGCTTTCAGCCGGAAGGACGCCAGTAATGAACCAGCCCTGCGCCAGGAAGAATTTGCCGCCAGCGAACGTCCCAAACGGGGCCGCCGGGATTTCGGTGTACGCCGCATTGAGCGCACGGTAACGCCAGCCGGGAATACCGTTTAGCGTGGCCGCGCTATCTTCTCGCGTAAGGTATTGCAAGTATTGATACGCTTCTTGCAATGTGCAGGAATCGGAAAGAGTGATGGTGCCTTTATATGACTTAGCGCCATTGCCATTCACTAGATCCTGAGTGGTGTCGCCGAACGCCACCGCCACCTTGGTCGAAAGCGCCGCCGCCTGGGCTTCAGTTAATAGGATATTTCCATCAAGCGCGGTCGAAAGCGCCGCGTTGCTCTCGCCCCCGGCCGATAGGTTTACATCGAAGTGGGAATAGGTTTGGCCCCATTTCCGACTGAAGGCGGTAACGTTTCCGCCGTCGATAAAGGCGTTCGCTGTCTTGACCTTGATTATGATCTGCACATGGCCATTGGCCCAGAACTTCGTCAGCTTCGAACCGCTTTGCACCACATAGATTGGGCTGGCGGCCACGATGCCGCCAATGGTCTTGAAGCCGGAGTATTGAACAAATGCACCCTGCTGCTTGACCGATCCAAAGTTGACAAACCTCGCTGCCGCGTCGTCCAGGTTGTACGCGACCGATCCCTTTGTAAGCAAGTTCAGGCGCGAAGCAACGGCTGTATCGCGTGGGCCGTCCAGTTTGGAAGGGTTTGGCGTATAAATATCCAAAAAGTCGTCGCCTGTTACTGCTTCCTGATACGCTGAGGCCTGCAACCATGCGTGCAGCGCCAGTACGGAGTAGACCTCCGTACTGGCGCCCGCCTGGCGGCGAATGTCGCCGGCTGGGGAGACGGTGAAGTCAGTTGCGATAGGCATGGGGTTTTCCTTTAGTCGGGTTCTTGAAGCGCGGCGATGTTTATCGGCGTCGCAGGTGAAATGGTGACTTGTGTCACCCACGGCTCGTACGTTGGAGCGCCGCCCGCGTTTCGCGCCTCCACCTCCACCGCGCCTGTGTACTGAAAATCAAAGGCCAGACTTGTACCCGCGCCGCACGATGCTTGCTGCAAGGTTACGCCGGTGTCCACCCGGCTGACCTTGACCCGCGTCTGCGGAACAAGATTGGTAATGTTGACCAGCGAACCCGGCAAGGGGTGCGGAATTTGCTGATCTATCGCGTTGGTCTGGATGCCTGCAGAAAACCCGGTTGTAAGCGTCCCCGTTGCGGCCAAAGTCGCGCGGCACCGGATTTGCAGGAGGTAGCCATCGGTCGGGCTGACAGCGACGTTAACCGGCGAGAAAGAAATCGTGCCGCTTGGGCCCAGCAGCGAGGAGACGAAAGCGTTGGAGACGCTGATCACGTTCCCGACGATGTTGGTGATGATCGTATCCTGCGGCAGTCGGAAAGTGCTGTGCTGGATAAAATCCCCGATCTGCGGCTGGCGGGTCAGCGCCGCCAAGTCGGTTCCGTTCATCGTTACCGTGGTCGCGCCATTCGCCGGGTCGCCAACGGTTTGCACCGTGTTTGCCAAAAATGTCCAGGACGCTCCAAAACCGCTGCCCGTGTCGATCTTGTATTCCCAAAGCAGGTTTTGCGTGCCTGCCCCGCCGGGCGATCCACCGCCGCCGAACGCGGTGTGACCATAGAACCGATGGGGCGAGGTCCAGACTGCCTCATCCGTCAACCTTGAAAGAACTATGCTGCCTGTGCCGGTATAGCCGGAGCCGATGCCGAATGTGCCGGAAAATTGGCTTGCGGAAGCGACTGTAGGCTCGTTTGCCATGACCGTAATGCGCCCATTCGTAGTGGAGATATATGCATCATCCCAATGAGTGCCGTTTGCATTCGCAACGCCGCGCCTGAAATTCGACCAGCGACCGCCCCGGCTGGTGATAGATGGGCCGTTCAAGTCGATAAATTGTGATCCGGTGGCCCAGACATCGAACATTTCAAACAACGGGCCGTTTGCAGTAAACAACACAGGCCCGAGGCGGTTATTAGTGGTGTAGATGCGCCGGAGTGTGGCCCTGGAACCCGCAAACCCGTTCAAGATGTACCCCATCGGGTTAACCGTACCACCATTGAACGGGGCTGACGGTGTGCCGATGTTTCCAATTGACAGGTTGGTGTAATATCCGCCGCTGACCGCAAGGTTCACAATCTGGTCATAGGGATGTACATTCAGCAATCCACCTAGCGCCGTAAACCCATCAATCGTGATGTTTGTGCCTTGCGCAAGAATAGCCGAACTCGCTACTGCGGGGGTGCCGCCGGCCATGACATCCGCGTACTTAAAATTCTTGATCAGGCCGTTTGAGTTTCCCGCGCCGATTGTAGTCTGCCCATTGATCACCTCGCCGTCCTCGAAAACGAAGTTGGACATTCCCAAATTCACAGTAGGGAACTGAGTTGGTCCGGTCGTTTGCCTTTGCGAAAGGCCCTGCCAGCGGGCAATCAGGTCAAACCGGCATCGCTGGATTGCGATATTGGTGCTAGCTACTGCGGAAAAAACCGTCGTGTTACTGCGTCGGGTGAATCGGCTATCGGTCACGTTTCCGGCGGTGACGTTTGCTATTGCGAGGGCGGTAGTGGTTGATGGCATCAGGCCCACACCGACGCAACAGTTAGTGATTGCCGTGCTGTTGATGTATTGTGTAGTGCAGCTATCGGAAATCACAATGTTGCCGGTGTTGAACCAATTCAGCACAGCCCCTCTCACCGTGGGGCCGGGATTGCCGGATTGGATATAGTACCGCGTGTTCAGCGCGGTCAGCATCGGTGCGGCGCTATCTACCGGTTGCGTGGTGGACAAAAAGACGTTTGGTATCCTGACCTTGCAGCCCGAAGGTGGTTTGAAGCCGGAATTATTTGCTCCGCGAAGTGCCAGCTTAACTGTTCCCGCAATCGGGTCCACAGCGCAATACTTTCCGCGAACATCATTCGTAGGGATGAAAGAGAACGTTGCCATTTCCAGCCGCGACAGGGCGATATAGACGCCCTCCGAGGCGTTGCCGGCAAAGGACGGCAGGCCGGTCACATAGGTCGGGGTTGCGGAGTTTGAAGTTGCAACGGTACATTGGCCGGTCTGTCCCGCGCCTGAGTGGTTAATCGTGACGTTTACCCGATACCAGCCGTTGCTATCTACGGCAATCGAAGAGTTTGTTCCGGTCGGATTGCCGACATTAGGGATAGCAGTGAGCGTCCCCGCGTCCAGGTCCACCAATACGCCGTAACGGTCGGCACCGCCATTTGTGGAAAACTGTACCGCTGCCCATTGCCGCGTCTCACGCTTCAAGACGGTGGAAAAGGTATAGGTGCCAGGCGGGAAGCTGGTGTCGAATTGACCAAGCGGGAACGAAGCACTATGCACGCCCGTTGCCGTAGTTTCCCGGAGACGTTCCGCCGGTGGATAGGGAAACGCCGAAATGGCATTCCTTGCCAGGGTGCCATTGGTGATATTCAGTCCCTCGTTGACAGTGTAGTGGCCGTTCCAAATGTCGCCTGCGTTGGGGTACCACTCATAAACGCCCGATCCGGGGGCAGTCTCGATCTGGATGCCGCCTAATTCCTCGCGCACGGGCAGCGTGAAAATCTGATTGTTCGTGCCGTCAGTGGTGCCCAGCTCGTACCAGGTGCCATCGACAACGCAGGAAGCCAGACGCGGTACTGCCATGAAAACGCCGACCCCGCCAATCGTGCGCGCGATGACTTGGATGGTGCCGCGCTTGCCCGCATTGCTGGCGACAATCGTGGCACCGCCCGGAAGCGTAATGCTCTCGCCCGCTTGGAAGTTTCCGGTCGTGCTCCGCAGCTTGATGTAGCCCGAAGCAGGCATAGCGCCGCCCGCCGCGGCAGGGTCAAACGATCCTGCCGCCCACACACGGGTCAACTCACCCGTCGCGCCGCTGGTGCCGCCTGTGACGTTATTGCTCCCGAGCGCCGCCTGCGTGGGCACGTTTCCAGACGCCGACGAGAACGGCACCTCCCAGACCTTCATGCCGTCGATCAGGACCGACCCGCTCAGCGTCGACGACAGCGTGACATTGCCAAACGCCGCCGCCTGCTGGTTGATCTGCGTGTCCGCGTCAATCGTTAGCGACCCGCCGTTGATCGTGATGCTCTCGCCATCCAGCAAACCGCCAATAGCGGCGCTGTCATAGTTGAGTGCGGTGGTGATCGTCTGGTTGGCCAAGGCTCAGGCGTAAGCGAGAGAAGTTCGTGCAGTCCAGGCGCCGGTGGCGGTCAGTGCTTCGCCCACTTTAATGCCTTGAGCCGTGAAAGTAGTCCGCTCTATCGTCCAACCCGCTGCCGTCTGGTCCGTGCCAACGGGAGCTCGCCCGATGTAAATCGTGTTTGGGGTGCTCGTGGTGTCATACTCGACGACACTGGCCGCCGTGCCAAGACCGGCGATGTCCCGGATCGCCGCGTCCACGGTTCTGATTACGACCGCAGTGCCGTTACCTGTCCCTGGGCCCGTGGCCTTGAAGATCAGACCAATCGTGTTGGAGGCGGCCCCGATCGGCCTGAAATCGGTGGACCCAACACCGGCGATCCGGTATGTCTGGCCTGTCACAAATCCCCCGGCCGATACGGTCGCTCCGGCCTGGTCCATCGCGATTCGCTCGAGCCCGGTCAGCGGCAGGCTCGCGTCAGGCAAGCTGGTGATGGATGCCGTCTCTTGCGAGCCAGTGACAGTCACAGTGGTCAGGGTTCCGCTCAGTCGCCCGCGGCCGAACAGGATACTGTGCATGGCCCGGCCCGTGACCAAGCCCCCGATCAGGCGCCCTCGGGCGCTGGAGGTCCAGGCAAGATTAGTGATGCGTATTGCATTGCCGCGAGCCAGCCCGCGGGTAACCTTCACCTCATCCATGTAGCCGTTGTAGAGGTAGGGAGCGCCAGTGTTGGCTCCGTCCCGTCCGATCGTGAAGGCGCGGCTCGACAGATCGACTGCGTTAGTGAAGGCGGCCCCGTCGACCGCGCCGTTGATGTTGTATCGCCAAACACCGGCAGTATCACGGCTGAGGCGCAAGCGGTTCCATTGGCGCAGGTTGACTGACCCCAGCGAAACGCCACGAAAGGCTCCATTGATGTAAAGATCTAGCTTCATTGTGCTTGTCAGGACCCACTGAAAACCATTGACGTAGCTGGCTGAATCGCCGATGGCATTGGTATTGAACAGCGAGAAGTAGTTGGCCGGGATCGTCAGCGGGAAAATGTCCAGCTCGACCGTCAGGGCGCCGGTCCCGAAGGAAAAGTACACCGAGCGCCGGCCCGTATCACCGCCGGTCGCGCCCAGGGTCAAGTAGGAGCCGCTGGTAGCACTGAACAGCATGCTTTGCCCGCCTTGAGCGCTTTCGATCGTGCTGGCTGAAACATTGACGTTGTCGACCGTCAACCCCCTGGGGCCGCTGTCAGCTGCAAGAGCGCTGGGTGTATTGCCGCGCAGCAGAAGAACGACGCGATCGAAATCAGCATCAACAATGTCGGTGGGCGGCCCGGGCAGGGGCACGAAACCCAGCCGAGGGCCTAGGGCTGAATCGCTTAGCGGGATGCTGGCGACATGCCCTAGGGGGGCCCAGTTGGCCCCGTCGCTGGAATACTGCAGCGTGAGACCTGAGACGCCCCTGGCAGACTGCCCGGCCGTGGCTAGGCGCAAGCCGTCGGCCGTGACAGGTCCGCCGGCATCGATTTGGATCCAGCTGCCGATCTGCTCCATGGAGGCTCGGCTCCAGTCGCAGTTCAAGGTGGCGCTTAGGTCCTGAGTGCTGACCAGCAGACCGGAGCTGGGCGCCGGCAGACTGGTCGTGGTGGTTCCAGGCAACCGGTTGCGGCCCTGATGCAACGCAACTTCAGAGAGCGAAAAGACGCCACTTGAGCCTTGGTATGGACGCAAATCCACTAGCCGCCAGTAGCGGGCCGTAGCCGATGGAGGGGTTCCGATCGGAGCGGTCGGAGGAATGAAGGCACCGTCGTAGAGCGCACCGCGCTCAATGCGAACATCGTTCAAGTGGCCCTGGAAGTACCACTGGTCGGCTCCTGCAGCAAACCGGGCTCGGCCAATCGTCCAGTTGGCGCTGGTGTAGTTGGTGGTATCAGCCCAGGTGCTGCCGGAAGGAGCCCCGTTCATGTAGAGAGAGGTGATCCCGCTCCTGCGAACCACTGCGACGTGGTAGCGAACGTTGATGGCCATGGGCTGGCCCAAGATTCGAATCGCCCCGCCGACATAGAGGCACAACTGCCGGCCGGTGACGCTGCGGTTGATGCGCAGGCAGAACTGAGATTCAGGCTCGGCAGTCCGGCTGTCCAGCAGGGCCTGGAAGAAGTCGGCTTCTTGGCCTTCGCCGGTGCGCTTTGCCCACATCGAAATAGTAAAGTCGCCTGTCCCCAGGGCCAGCACGGGGTTGGTAGGCACCTCTACCCAGTCACCAAAAGAGTCGAAGGCCCCCTGGCTGCCGCCCCATTTGCCGCCAGGAATTTGTGTGACGTTGCCGAAGGGAATCAGGCTGTGGTCGTAAGGACCGCTATCGCGAAAGACGTTGTCGCTGCCGTTCATCCGGGCGAACAACAGGACCCGGTTAAAAGCCAGGTCGGGGGCGGCCGCGCCTGCCTCGGCAGGCTCAGTTCCTGCTGGCGAGCTTGCAGGGGGCCCCGCGGGAAGGTATTGAATCGGAGCAGCGCGGGGCCTGAAGTTGCGGTGGTAGCGAGCGGCTCCCTTGGTGATCCGAATGTCGACCATGAAGCCGGTGAAGGGAAAGTAGTCGGCGCCCTGAGGGCCAAGGCCAAAAAAACCATTCGTAGGGATCTGAGTCCCTCTGCCAATCAGCAGGGCGCCAGCGCTTAGGTCCAGGTCGTAACGCCAGGCCGCTGCGTCAGCCTGGCCATTGATGTGAACGCGCCATATTTGATCCTCTCTTGTTAGGGCAACATGAGACCAAACGCCGTACGGCACAGTGCGCCTCGGGGATGCAGAGAAGACGGGGGAAAGCCGGCCGCGTCCTATCGAAAAGATCTCAAGGATCCCATCAGCGCCGAGGGCCAGGTAAAAGCTATTGCTATGGGCCCCTGGATCTCCGACCTGGCTGTTGCTAAACAAGACACAAGGGTTGCTGTTTAGCCGAAAAATTTTAGCCTCAATTGTAAAATTTTCCTTACCAAAACGAAAAGCCGGCGATGGCGCGTAGGCGATTGCGTCTTCGGTGCCGTCAAAGCGAATAGAAGTGCGCTCAAAAAAGCCACCAAGGTCTGGGTAAAGGGCCTGTTCAGTCGAGTATTTGACGTTGCCAAGCGGAACCGGCTGATGAGCAAATTGAGAGTAATCAACAAAGAAGTTCGTGTCAGGAATGCCAGTACCTGGCAGATGAAAAACGACGAACTGAGCCAAAGGGTCTGGCTCTATCGCAGGGTCGAGCTTAATTGCCAGCTGAGGAAATCCGCTAGAAGTTCCACGGCGAATCGTGCTGGATGTTAGTTCCCAGGCGAGAATCGAACTGGCATCGGCAAAGGCTGGGTTCCAGGCAGGCGTACTTGTGTTGAGGACGACTGCTAAAGAGACAAACGCAATCGGCACGATGTCGCCGTCGTTTTCGTCAAGATCAAGAGCAACTACGGCCGGCACAACCTGGCGGGCTTGCGGGACATCCTCAGAAGTGCCGATAGTAATACTGTAATTCAGTCCATTGGCTACAGTCGTAGGCGCCATGTCGATCTCAAAACCCACCACTACCGTCCCCAGTGCTGGTTGACTGGAAGCAGTAGACGTGGCCAGGATGCCCCACTGGCTGGCAACATTAAACCAAGGCCCAGGCTTGGTGGCAGAGATCTGATTAATCTGCCCCGGTAGTCCAGCGAAAGTTGTATAGCGATAAGTAAGGTCGCCCTCGTAGTCCCGCGAATAAATGCCATCTTCGTTGCCGTAGTGCAGGGCGCCTAGGGCGTCAGTAGCTATTAGCGCCCCTCGGGTGAAGTCACCGTTTCCAGCAGCGCTGGTGACGCGCCGACGAATTGTCAAGTCTGGGGCGAGCTGCAGCAAAGGAAAGCCGGTATCGGCCCTACCGCCACCGTCTTCAAAGCTTCTTATTGCGCTGCCTCCCGCGATCGTGAGCGAGCCGTCGCCATGCAGCACTGCGCTGCCGTCGAAAACAAGGCTAGTGCCGTCAGTGTATTTGTAAAACGTGTTGACGCCGGTAAGGTTGCCATCGCATTCCACGGTCCATGTGTAGGCTGGCTGGCCTCTTTTGCTGCCAGTTAGTATAAATCGGCCGTCCGTCTTGATCAAGGGGGCGTTAAGAGTAACGCCATCGCTGTCGATTTGCATAGTGCCGCCCCTTAGTGCGCGAGCCGAAACGGCAGCCCCAGTATTAAGATCAAGTGTGATATAGCCAGGAGTGATCCCGCCTAAGCCGATACCCATGACAACGGCGAATATGACCCGATTCAACGAAGGCTGCAAGACTGCGTCACTGATTTCATCGATCTCGCTGCTGTTGTTGCTACCAACCACAGGATTGATGCGAGATCCAAATTGCCGCTTCCAAGCAACTACTCCGTCTCGTCCGATGCGAATTACAAGCAAACCGTTAAAGGCCGCCTGGCTTTGACTGAACAGGAGGAAGTCGCCACCGGTCAAGGCGAGCACTTTCCAGCCCTGCGTATCATTAGTTAAGCAATAAATATCAGTAAGACGGCTCCATAGCACCTGTCCGTTAGGGGCGCGGTAAGTTACCGCGAGCCGTCGCTGGCTGCTGGGAGATCCAGGCGGGAGATAGTAAAAAGCGTGAAGGCTGTAATCGGCCTCGCTCAAGGCCACACTGGCGTAGCTAGCGCTGTCTGTCGCCTCTGTTGGGGTAACAAGCCTGGAGGCCCACATCCTGGGGCCCAGGTTGTTTGAAACCACTGTCGAAGCCCCAAGGCCGCCGCGGCCGGCAAGAAAAGCGCCAGACAGGCCGCGCAGAGGCTCGCGCACTGAAAGCTTGCCAGTTAGCGCGCCCCTGCCGGCGAGAAAGCCGCCGACGAGAGGGCGATCGCGGCGGCCCGAGAACAAGCCCGAGCCTGGCGCCCGGAGTTGGCCGAGGCCGGTGAGCGCGCCGCTAAGGCGGGCAACAGCCACGCGCAAGCGGGTGTACTGCCCAAGCCCGCCGCGGCCAGCAATGTCGGCATGCAGTCTGGTGGTCGGGTTGACTCGCAGAACCAACTCGAAAGGCGTTGACTGCCACTGGGAGCAGGAAACCACCACGGTGTATTTCCCGGGCGGAAAAGGAGCCAGCGCCTCGTCAGCGTCGATGCTGTTGACAATGTCGACACCACGGGCGTTGCCGCGATCGTCCAAGCCGATACTGCCGGACTCCGAGCGCAGGGAGGCGGAGACAAAGCGAGCGGTCCACTTACTGCCTGTGACGGTCTGGACCTGGATGGCACCAGGTACAAGTAGCTGGAAAGAGAAAAACAGGCTTTGAGAGCCAGCTTCGGCGCCGATAAAGCCGGACAGGTGGGCCTTGATGTCGGTGATCGCCCCGAGGTCCTTGCTGTCGCGCAGCGAATCGAAGCGAACCAGCTCAGGTCGATTGAACGATGGGGCGCCATCCTGCGACCAATTCGTCATGCTCCCCGAAACGCCCTGGTGGTCAGGCCATTCTGGCAGTGCTGCAACATGCGCCCCGCGTCAAGTGGCGCTCAGGGTCGCGATCAACCGCCCTTGGCCGGTGGCTCTGGCCAGCGGAAACTCGTTTGGCGGCTTGGAACTGAGCCAGGGGCGGCCAAGGGACCCTCGGCCGGTCAGTCGAGTCGGGGGTCGGTTGAGCTGGCTGCGATCAAGGCCGCCCGCGCCAGCAAGGAAGCCGCGCAGGAGCCGCTGCACGATCGTGAGATCGGGAGCAACAGTGAGAGTTGCCCTCAGCTGGCCCCGAGCTTTGAGTCGGCCGCGAGGGCCCCAAGCCAAATCGCTCATGAGTTGCCCTCGGCCGTATTGAACGACGCGCAACCGGCGGGTCTGCTGGGCAATGAGCACCCCCAGCGCTAACCCGCCCCGTCCGGCCAGGGGGCGCGGACGCCCGCCGTTGAGGGTGCCACTTTGCGGTCGTTCAGGTGGGGCGACCGAAAGATCCTCATCACTGAAGCCCAACCCTTGGAGCTTCAGGCGGCAGTAGGCACCATCGCCCCAGTCATAAGACAGCAGCACTGAAGGCGCTTCACTGCGGAACAACCGCTCAGCACTCAGGGCCAGGCCCTGGGCCGCCAGCGACCAGCGAGGGTCGGCTGCGCTGACTTCCGTGTCAGCTCTCGCAGGCAAGGGGCCATTCCAGCGTCCGTAGCGCAATAGCTGATCGCCAGAGGCCTGGTAAGACCCGGTGGCAGTTCCTGTGACGCGATAGCCACCATCCCTCAGCCAGGGGCTGAGAATCGGCAGCCCGTCAGGGCGGTCCGGAATGTTGGCGATCACGAAGCCAGTGGCCTTGGGGTCATAGTCCGCCTTGGCGGCAATGGCCGAAAAATCCTCCAGGGTCCGGTAGATCGCCATCGAACTCATCAAGGTGTCAGCGGCCAGCAGGCGGGTCATGCCGTAACTGAGAAGCAGTCCCGCGGCGCGTTCGCTGGGGTCGGCCCCGAAGACGAGGTCGGCCGCCGCCGGTGGACGAGCTTCGGCGACAAAGACGGGGAAGAGGATCCGCAAAGGCGGCAGGCGAAACGAGGGCCCAGGCACCCGGACCGCGCGCTCCACCAGTTGCTGATCTAGGGGCGGCAGGACCGTATCGAGCTGTAGCAGCAGGGCGGACGGAGGGTTCTGCAGCCGCCGCAGCGCCAGGCCGTCGGTGACGAAGGTGTTGACTCGCCGGCGGTGAAACCAGGAACGGCGTCGATTGCTCACGATCAGCCGGGGAGAGGCAGGCAGTGCGTCGTCAACGTCAAGGACGACGTCGTTGTTCCATGCCAAAGTTTCCTCGAGATGCAGCACCAAGCAGCGGCTTGCGTCGAGAGGCAAGGCGACCAAGACCTCGCGGCGATGGCGGCCGTTGGTGAGATCCAAATAAGGCACCCCTGGGGCGTCTGGGGAGACCTGGGCGCGGAGCGCGGACGGGGCGACGCCGAGTTCTGGGTAAGCTCCGTAAATGTCGTAGGCGCGGTCCGAGAAGATCGTGCGACGCCCGGCATTGAAGCGGAAGTCAGGCAGGGCCAGCTCGGAAGCGATGTACCCCGGCAGAGTGTCACTCAATTCAAGGGTGACCCAATTCACCCCGCTTGCACCTCCCAGGCGCAGGCGTCCGCTTGGGCCCGTTTGACGGATGAACCAAACATGGCCCAACCCCGCCGGCGGCGGCTGCTCGTAGCTGGGGAGCACTTGCAGGCCAGCCCGCAGGCCGGCGGCGCCTGTGCCTCGCCAGAGCAGAGAGTCGACAGGCTGCAGGGAAGCCCTCAGTCCACCGCGAGCGCGGAGAAAGACCTCTGGTCTTGCGGTAGACAGCCTGCCGCGCAGTCGCCCCTGCCCTGCCGCTGCTAGGCGCGGGCTCTCCAGAGCGAAAGAGTCCAGCTGGAGAGCAAAGGGGGCCTCTTGCCACTGACTGGTGCTAATGACAACGCGATAGTCGCCGGCAGGAAGGCGCCTGCGGGCCTCGTCGGCCGGAGTATTGAGCGCATTGACGAAAACCGCCCGGCCGTCGTCCGCCAGGGCAATCCCGTGGCCGCTTGCGTCTTGCAACGCTGCGCCGATAAAACGATCAGTAAATGGCGAGATCGGCAGGAGCCGCACAAAAACGGTCGCCGGGCGCGGCAGCTGAAAGGCCAGCAGCAAGGTGGCAGCGCCGCTGCTCTCGCCGATCGTCCCGCGCTGGACGCTGGACTGAGTGGTCAGCGGCCCCAGGTCCCGCCAGGGCCTGCCCCCTCCCTGGCCTGCCATTGAGAACTGCGTCGGCATCAAAGGCCAGCGTAAAGGGCACGAGCGCCCGGGGCTGCGGGCCTCAAGCGATAGGCCATGCTGCGGTGCACAAGAGGACGAATTTGGCGCACGAGAGTGTCAGCCTGCCACTGATCAAAAGCCAGGGACATTTGCAGGCGCGGCCCTGGCGCGATGCGGCCCGGGACCCCAAGACTCTCGATCCAGCCGAGGATCTCAACGTCGCTAGGCCCAGGGCCGAACAGGCGCAGCTTGGCGCTTTGCGGATTGCGTTCTCCCTCGTCAAGCCAGGCAGCAGCCAGCCCCGGCAGCCCGACAGCGACCAGGGCCTCGCTGGTGATGCGACGGCGGTCGCGGGGGTAGAGGAGATCGTAAGCGCCCCAGAGTTCAGGGCAGGTAAACTCGGCAACCAGGTCGTCGTAGACCGAATCGGCGCCGAGCCGATTCCAGTGCACCTTGAAGCTGCCCGGCTGGGGATGAAGGCGCCTAAGCATCCTCACCTGGTGGTCCAGGTAGGTCTGCTCAAGCTCTGAGCGGCGGAGTTTGAGCCAGGGGCGCGAGCGTTTGCCGCGCAGGTCTAGCTGCCCCTTGGTTCCCAAGCAGTAGCAGATCACGCGGGTCGCAAACGGGATCGCGGTCATTGAGGAGCTGGAGGAAAAGGTGGCGGCGCGAGGCGGGGCTGTAATCAAGCAACTGCTCAGCAGCCTTGGCGGCATTGGCCGAGTCCAAGAGCAGGGCAAGGCGCCGGCCGCGCAGACGGGCCCGGCAGTCGACGCCCAGAATGGTCTTGATCCACTGAGCCAGCAGGACAGCCTCTTCCGCGTGGCGGGCCACGGAGGCAAGTTCGAAGCCGCGAGGGGTGCGACGGCCGTGATCGCTGAATAGCCAGGCAATCGCTCGGGCACCGCAGAGCTCCAGGCAGGCTGAGGAGATCCGGCGGCTGCCGCGGGGTACAAAGAGGTTGTAGAGGGGCCGAAGACGATCGCTGGTGATTTTGAAGCGCAGTCCTGGCGATTGAGCAGTCCCCGGAGAAACCTGGGCGGCTGTCGGGAAAAAGTGCTGAATTTCAGCAACTTTTTCGTGGAAGTAGGCGGCCTGGCGCTGGGAGCCAGACCAGACGATCTCGATGTAACTGACCGTGGGGCGGCGCAACAGGTAGAAGCTGCCGCTGGAGACAAGGACAGAAGACAGGCCGCGAGCCTGGTCTGGCGTCATGCAAGTTTTCCCGATTCACCAGTCTTAGATTAAGACAGATCACGCGACACGGGAGACGCTACGCCATGTGGATCGACAACGATTTTCCAAAATTGCTTGGGGTTGAACTCCACCGGCCTCACCCGAGCTATGTGGTGGAAATGGTGTCGGCTCCCCTGGTCGTTTGGGATTGGGGTAAATCTCCCGGTCAGACCGTGCAGTTGGACCGCTACCGGTTCTGGGGGAACCCCGGCACCAAGGACAGCCGCAAGCGCACCGCTGACCAGACCCTTGGCACGGCTTCCTCCCGGAACATCGTCAAGGACAAAGTGCTGGTGAGCCTCGAGGAGTACACCGGCCCCGCCGATCCGAACGACCCCGCTGCGCCTTCGACCTTCAAGGTGGCCCGCGAGACCTTGCTCACCGGTCAGCGACTGCTGCTCGATTACGGGAACATCAATATGTTCCACCAGAGCATCGGTTCGATGACCATGCTCGATGATTACCGCCGCTGGAAGGACCGCGTCTTCTCCGACGAACTGTTCAAGGCTGAGTCCAATGGCCCGGCCGGTTCCACCAGGGGTGGCTACTACTACCCTGGCGCCAAGGTTCGCGCTGCCAGCGCACCGTTCCTCACCTACGCCGGCACCGGCACCGACACCGGCAAATTCTCGGTCGTCAACGACTTGCTGCCTGTAGTCAAAGACATGGGCGAGCGGAATGTACCCCGCTTCGACGATGGCTATTACAGGGCCATCTACGCGCCAACCGCGGGCATGCACCTTCGTCAGGACAAGGATTTCCGGGAAGTCGCTCGCTACCCCGGCAATGGGGTGATCGATCCAATGAATCCGTCATTGCATCCCAACGCCCACAACTTCCTGGGCATGGGCCCCGCTTACGGGCAAGCCGGTTCGATCAACGGTCAGCAAACCTCGCCCACGGGCTTCCTTTTTGAAGGCGTCCGCTGGTTCGAGTCGACCAACCTGGCAGCCAAGAGCCTCTCGGCGACGATCACCAGTGCGTCGATCAACAACGCTGTGACCCCTACGGCTCCGATCTTGTTCTTCGGGCCCCAGTCAGTCGGTGTCGGCATCGGCGGCAAGGATGCCCAAATCCTGCTCAGCAACGATGACGACTTCGGACGTTTCATCATCATGGTGTGGAGCCTCTTCGGAGCGTTTGAACTTCTGAACAAGGATTTCGTGACGGTTGCCTACTCCTTCGTTTACTGAGATCTCCCGCTAATCCTTATCCACCACTTGTAGGCGATCCTTCTCATGGCCAAGACCATCTACCCGGGCAACTACGTCAATCGCCTGTCGGGCTACCAAAACCAGGCCGTGCTTGCCGAGCCTGGCCGGGCCTTCTATCAGGTTCTCGGCTACGCCCTGATTACCGCCACTGGCGCCAACAGCTGGCCGATTACAATCCCCAGCCCCGATCTAAGGGCCGACGACAAGCCTCGTCCCGATCGGGTCGGCTTGGTGATCCCTATTGGCGCCCAGCTGTACTCGATCGGTTTTCGAATCCCGGACATGCGCCGGGACCGCTCGGTTGGCGTCGCCACCAGTGGCCTAGTCGGTACCAACACCAATCGACTGAAGCTGGCGGACGCGGTGGCCAACGACAACACGATCACCGCCGCCAACGTGGCCACCAGCTCAGCTCTAGCTCCGGTGGCCTCGGCTACCATCACCCCCCGGCAGGTACGTCAAAGCCTGATCACCCCTGTCGCTCTGACAGCTGCTGAGACCTTGCTGCTGATGACCACCGACAGCACCGGCACCGTGGCTGGCTCCAACCTGACATCCGACCTGGTTGGCGGCACCCCGATCATCGTCGAGGTCAACTACATGCTCGATGACGACGTGGCTGGCCTCGAAGACGTCAAGCTGCCATTCCGGGTTGAGAACTGAGTCTTGCGCCAGGCTCAGTAAGATAAGGGCACTCGATGCGTCGGGTGCCCTTTTTTATGCCTGCCGCCATGGCTCTCGTCAAAGACACGACCACCGGCCAGATCGTCGAGCTCATCGGCTATCACGACGTCGACTTCGCGATGGTCAAGACCAACGACGGCCGCACTTACTACCCGCAATTGAAAAACCTGCTCTTCCACGAGCCAGGCGCAGGAACCAGTACCGATGGCCCCCAGCCTCAAAAGACACCAGCCCAGCAAGCCGAGGATGAGATTCCGTCGAGCGCCATTCCTCCTGAAACCCGGATCAACCTCAATGCCGCCAGCGCTGAACAGCTGGTGGCTCTCAGGGGCATTGGCTACGCCACGGCGAAAAAGATCGTTGACTTGCGCAACTCCCTGCCTGGTGAGCGTTTCACCAACCTGGATCAACTGCGCGGAATCGAACGAGTCGAGTGGAACGAAGTGCTGAAGCAAGACCAGTTCTTCGTTGGCTGAGCCCTAGACTGGCCTTGCACCCTCTGTGGGGTCGGTGGAACTTTCTTCTTACGACAAAAGCCGCACTCGGTTTCACCTGGGCATGAACTCCGGCGGTGGAATCCCCGCCGGCGACCTGTCGCGGCTGGAAGAAGCCATGGCGCGCATTCCGGATTCCTACTGGTATGAGAAGGTCACTGAGCACCTAAATCGCTGCGATCGCGCTTGGACGCTCTCAGAGGTTTTTGGTAGCGTCGATGGCCCCAGGCCATCGCGCATTGAGCGCTTCACTGGCGACACCGAACGGGCCATCTTCCAGTCCGATCCAATCAAAGCCGATCAGAACGGACGAGAAATCTACCTCCGAGAGGTGGACCGCTTGGCCGAAAGTCTCTACGTGTCGAATTATCGCCGCGAAGACGCTCGGCGCCACGCCTTCTGGGCTGCCGGCGCCGAGTTCGTCAATGCCCTGCCCGGCCCTGCCGACACCTCGGTGGTCGACCGGATCACACACCACATCGGAACCTCCAACTGGCGCTGACCATGAATCCATCCGGAATGCTTCAAGGCTTCGGCCAAATGAACCGCAGCGACTTCAGGGCGCCAGTTAGACCTCCTCAGCCTCCCGCCAGCAGCCCCGCCGACGGCAACGCTGCAGCAGATTACCGCGTGCCCGCCGGACAGGCTCCGATGCCAATGGCGCCTCAGCGCGCCCCCACAAACAGTACCGCTAGCCGAAGCAACGCCGTAATGGCTCCCCTGGGCGCTTCTCGGAACGGGGCTCTGGTTCAAGCGGCCGGCAACGCCGGGATGCGCTTAGTGGATCCGGCCAGTCTCAGCACGCCCGCCAGCAACGGCGTGCTGCCGGGTGCCCCTGGGAATACCGGCCGCCGGATGCTTTCAGAACTTGGTGGCGGGCGGCCCGTCCCAGTTTCAGCGGCCGACTTTGGCGCTGGCGGCGGGATTGCCCAGGGGGCCGCCTTCCCTGAGAGCGGCGATCGCTTCAGCGGCTTGCGCCCCGACCTGGCTGCCTGGGCGCGGAGCAATCAAGGTGCTGCCAGGGGTGCCGACGGGCTGAACATTGTCGATCGCTTTATGGCCAAGCAGGGCGCCGCGCCTCTTGTTACACCGGCGGGCTTGCCGCAAACCATGGCAATTGACGCCGCCCCTGGCCCCTTGTCGACCACTGGAGCCAACGTTGGCCTCACTGCCGAGCAACAGGCTCAGGCTGGCGCGGCAGCGAACTTCAATCTCAATGCCGACCTGATAGATCAGGTCCAACTGATGCGGGAGGCGTACCGCAATACCTCGCGCCCCAACCCTGGCGCTGCCAACCTTCCCTATTGAGACCGATCCATGTCTTCGAGTTCGACCAACAAACAGCCGCTGCTGATTGATCGCCCCTTATTCAAGATCGTCGGTGTCGGCGAGACTGCAGCCCTCTCGACGCCAACCAACCTGCAAAGCCTCGTGCCAGCTGGTCTGCGCTTGCTTGTCGACAGCGGCAGCGATGGCTGCATGATCGACAGCATCACGGCGGTTGGCCCGGAGACGGGGATCACTGCTGCCCGCCTGATTGTGGTGGCCAGCGAGCAGCCCACGGCTGCAGGCCTGAACAGCTCCAACGCCTGGACGGTGGCCAGCGCTGACTTTTTGTCACTTTCATTGGGGCAGCGGACCAACTTGCCGCTGTTGCCTTTGCTGGCTCCGGTGCCCAACCTGGCCTCACCAGCTGCGACCGTGGCAGCCTATCCGTCCGAGCTGGACAAGAAGAACACCGGGCTGATCCTGCCCCGTGGCTGGTATCTGTACGCAGGGGCCAGCGTGATTCTGCAGTCCAGCTTCGGGCCGTCCCAGGCGATTGTGGTGGCCCAGGGCGGGTTCTACTGATTCGGTGGCCCGAGGCAAGGGGTACGGCGCCAGTTTCGCGTTCCCGCGCCCCCGGGGCGGCGATGACTTCTCAAAGCCGGTAGCCGGCCGGGCGCGGGGACTGTACTCCGGCTCGGGCCAGTCTGGCGGCATTCGGGTTCCGACCCTGATCGAGAGCTACGAGAAAGGCAGCGACTACCGGCGCTGGCAAGCCGGGATGCAGATGTTCTTCGGGGACGGCAAAGGCTGGCTTGATCAACAGCTGGCTTTCTACGCCCGCCTGAAGACCGGCCCCGGGACCGGGCCCATTCCCCTGGTCACCCAGGTGTTTGCCAGCCTGAACTCAGCCGAGTCAGCCTGGCATGTCACCCAGCGCCCCCGGGGCGCCTTGATTCTGCCTCAATCGATCAAGCCTGGCAGCCTGACTCTGGACCGGGACGACGTCGACCCCTCCAAACACCGGCTGATTTACGACGTCAAGGGCGTCCTGGACCGGGACAAGTTGGCGGCGTGGCGCTCGTTCGTCGGCGATCAGTTCGAGGATTCAGCTGCTGGCTCTCTCTACCCGGAAGACTTGGCCGAAGACCCCGTCGGCGCGGTGGCGCTGACCTTGATCGAGGTGGATGTCTCGAAGTTCCAGTTGATCTTCGATTTGTCGAGACCCTTTATTCGCCAGGTGTCTGGCCCCAGGAGCTACTGGAGGCGTATTGGCTATAGCCCGCAGGCGCCGGTCTTCTGGCGGGCTGATGCAACCCGGCACTTGTGCAGTTCACACCGCTTCGAGTGCAGCTGCCCGGACTACCAGGGCCGTCAGATTGCCGATTTAATGAGCACCGGCGGATCGGTACGAGACCGCTTCCCGGTCGCATCCGCTGGGCGCGGCGAGCAGACCCCTTGGGAGCAGGAGTCGATTGGCTACAGCAAGAAATGGCGGGACCTGGACCGGCGGGTGGACCGGCGCCGGGAGTGCAAGCACATCCACGCCATGCGTTGGCAAGCAGGCGTGCCGTTCTACGAGCCCAGCGATTACCCCTCGATGGAGGGCAGGCAGTGGGTGGACGAGCGCTCCCTGCTGGATCGAGACTACACATTCAAGGAGCTGGGGCGGGCCCTGGGCCAGCAGCTGATCACCTTCGATCGACTGCTGCTGGCGGTGGCCCCGTCGATCGGCCTTGAGCTGGACCCCACTGGAGAGCTGCGGGGCGGGGCCCCCACCTTCCGGCCCGTCAATCAGCCGATTCTGTGGACTGATCCGGCCGAGCCGCCCTACTCCTGGTGTCGGCAAAACGACTGGTGGAGCCCCAGAGGGACCACGGAAGTGTGGTTGTTCGATCCGCCCTCGGGCGGCTTTGTGCAACAGCTCGATGGAGTCGACATCTTGCAGCTGGTGCCGGTGCTGGGCGTCGGGCCCGACGGACCGGTGCTCCCTGGGCGGCGTGTGGCGCGCCTGGAGATTCGGCTGCTGGGGGCAGGGGCATTGGGAGTCGCCAGGCCCAAGACCAAACGCCGCTCCCGCGGCACCCTGGCAGGCCGCGGTGGCCTGGGTGGCTCCCGCCTGGTGATGACCATGAATTTGCAGTCGGCCCTAGTTGGTCGGGGCTCACTGGGGCCCCTGGTACTGTTTGCTGCACCGGTAGCCGACCTCAGCGGCGCCTTGCGAGGCCAGGGGGCGCTCGAGCTTGGTACCTTGAGCGCAGTGGCCACCCACGGCCTGGAGACGGCGCAAAGGGGTGCAGGCGGGCTGCAGGCGACGCTCAAGTCCGGGCCGCCACGCGATTACTTCGCCAGCTGGGTCGTGCAGCGCTATGGAACCGAAGAGCTGGGCCTCATAGAGTGGTGGGGAAGCTAAGGGTTTATGGCCGCACCGAATCTCAGGGAGCCAAGCCTCGTCACCGGCGAGACGATTGGCTACGCGGTGACAACGACCCTGGCGGATGCGCTGACCAACGCGGCGGCCAGTGGCAAGGTGTTCAAGATCAATGCGGTCTACTGCGCCAATGTCGACGGCAGCCTGATCGCGAAGATTGACCTGGTGTGGCGGCGTTCAGGGGTGGACACCCACCTGGCCAAATTGATCTCGGTGCCCGCCGGCGCGACGCAGGTCCTGGTGGCCCGTGAGGCTTACATCTACCTGAAGGAAGGCGACAGCCTCAGGGCCAAGGCGGACGTGGCTGGCGATCTGGAGCTAACGATCAGCTACGAGGACATCAGCTGATGCTGGGTTTTAATGGCGGCTTGATCGGGGTACCGAGAGCGCCGACAGCAGGCGCAGCGCCGGGGCTGTGGTTGCCAAACGAGCAGTCGATGGCGAGAAGGGTAGGAGCTTGGCCGTTCGCAGACGACCCATTCTTGGGCGATGTCACGGCGCTGTTTCTGATGAACGGAGACAACAGGAGCACCGCGTTTATCGACAGCGGCCCCAACGCTAAGGCGGTAACCGTACTTGGCAACGCTCAACTCAGCACCGCCGCCAGTCGGTTTGGCGGGTCTAGCGCTTTGTTCGACGGCAGCGGTGACGCCCTGCGGTGGAGCGGAGAAGCATTTGCAGAGGATTTCACGGCAGAGCTGTGGTGGAACGCGGTGAACGCACAGCAGGATAGGTGCATGCTGGGCTCCACTTTGGGTGCTGGCGGAAACCAGCAAATGTTTAGGCTCAACGAAGATTCACAATCCTCTGGTGGTATCACCGTTTACGCCAATAGCTATGCCTTCGACAAGGTAGTACCAAGCCCCGCATTGACTTCTGGCGTATTCAATCATATCGCACTAACCAGAGATGGGCCAGTGTTGCGGCTTTTCCTAAACGGACTGCTTGTTGGGACCAATAGTAATTACACGTCTGCTTTTTTTATCAACACTATCGGCGCAGGGTACGCTGGCAACAGCAATTACTGGAGAGGATACCTCGACTGCGTCAGGTTTACTGCAGCCTGCAGGTACACGGCTTCGTTTAGCGTGCCTGCGACCGAGCTTCCCGTTCCCTGAGGCTCGCGGCAGGCATCAGCCAAACCCCTTGGGCTTGCAGCCACTGACCGGGGGGCGGGCGAGGCGCGGCTGCTGAAGGAAGCGCCTGAAGGAGTGTCCCTCGAGGACCCGCTGCAAACGCCAGTTGAGGCGCTCTTCGTGAAAAGCGCAGAGAGCTTTGAGCATCTCAGCGCGCTCGGCTTCTCCAGTCTCGGGAGAACCGATTAAGTCTTGGGCGATTTTGAGATCCCCAATCAGTTCGCTGTTGAGCTGCATGTCAGGTTGTTGCATCGGGCTTGATCGTGTCTTCGATCGTGTATGGTTTCTGCTCGATGTGCTTATACTTCTCGCGAAGCGCGACCATCTGCTTCTCGACAAACTCGTACGTGCCGCGGCAGTCGACGCTTGGTGGGCGGTCGTCGTTGAGCTTGCCGGCCGCTTGCGCGTCGAGCAAGATCGCGCAGCAGGCCATAATGTTGCCGAGGTGGTGAGAGCCGTCAACGGGGTCAAGCTCTTCGCCTGAGATGTAAGCGTCGAGGTGGCGTTTGATCGCCGAAAGATAAGTGCTGCTTCGCACCCCAGCAATTCGCCAGTTCCAGGCTTGGTACTTGCACATGCCAGCAAACTGAGCGAGGACCCAGTGAGCTGCTGCGATCGGGGAGCACAGCGCGAGCGGGACTTTCCTGTCTCCGATCGCTGTCTTGGGGTTGGTGGGCTTGAGGTCGTCCTCGGCGGGCGAAGCAGGCTGCCCGCTGAGCGCGGCCTCTTCCTCTTGGTGAATCCGCTCGACGTGGCGTAAAGCTTGGGCGGTGCCCAGCCACGGCCGCGTAATTCGATCGTTCGAGTAGCTCAAGGTGTCGCAAGCCAGTCCCAGTATTATGCAAGGTGTGTCAACCTTGTGTCAATGGACAACGGAAAACGGCGCTTGGCATCGGCCGCCATGGTGGTGGCATCGAGGGCCTTCCTGCAGCGGCTGACCGATCCGGCCGAGTCGCGCAACCTGTCGATGGAGCTGAGGATCGCGGCCCGCACAATGTTGCGCCACTACCCGAGCACCGAGGAGCTGCGCGAGATCGTCGAGAAGGGCATGGATGTCGCCCTGGACCCGCGGCCGGGGGCGGGGGAACCTTCCCGGTAGACTCGTGAGACGACCGTGATCACGCCATGTTCCCCGCCTTAAAGACGGCCGCGATGGGCGGGGTAGCGGGGCTCGCCGGGGCGGCGGGGCTCGATCGCATGGCTCACGACGAAATTGACTACACGGGCGAGACCCTCAAGTCCATTCGCAGCGAACTGGCAGCCATGCCGCCGCAGGTGGCCCAGGCCGTGATGGGCACGGTGGGGCGCACCACCAACTCCGGAGAGCGTGAGCTGGTCATGGCTACCTTGGCCGGCGCTCCCCCCGATCAAGTGCTGGCCACCATGCCCGGGGCCCCTAACGAACTCAGGCGCCTGGTCAAGGACGCTGGGGCGCTAGCTGCCGGCGCCCCGCAAATCGCTCAGCGGGCGATTGCAATCGGCATGAAAATGAGCGGGTTCGAGGCCGAGGCTCAGGCCAACGGAGTCGACCCTGTCGCTGTCGGCGAAGCGGTCAACTCCGGCGAGGCCGGTACCAGTCCCCTGCCAGCACTCTTGGGCGGAGCCGGGCTGGGCAGCGGCGGGGCGATCCTGCAGCACTTGCTGAACCGGATGGACGCCAAGGCGAATGAGCCGTCTCCGGCGATGGATGCGTTCAAGATGCGGCGGAGTTGAGCCGCCTGGCACCGGAGAGCAGCCGACGCGGCCGCAGGGGCAAGCCCGCCGCTACCCCTTGCTGACCTCGGGCGAATCAAGCAGGGGCACGAGGGAGGCCTGAAGCCCAGCAGCGCATAGGGCCCGGGCGGTCGATCCGCCGTCCGCCACGCAGAACTGGGCCCCGAGCTGCACGCAGCGACCGCGCTCGCCGTCCAGGACCCGGGCCACCACTGGCACCAGCGCTTCTGCCGTCTCCCGTTTCATTGCGTCAGGCCTGTGACGCTGCAGACAATCCCGCAGCCGGTGCTGGACGGCAGTGTCGCCGGCCTGGTTCACCGGCAGATCCACCACCAGCAGGTGCAGATCATCAATGCTGCAACAATCGTCCACAATCAGCTGCACCCGTTCGTCGCGGTGGTCCGCTCCCGCCCACACCAGCAGGCGGGCGTCCAGTATCAAGTGATCCGCCAAGCGGGCAAACGACTTAGGGAACACCACCGCCTCGCAGCTGCCGGTGAGATCCTCCAGCCGCAGCACCGCCATGCGATCGCCCTTGCGGGTGGTCACCTGGCGCAGCTCGGTCACTATCGCCACCACGCTTACCTTGGCCTTGTCGGCCAGCTCCTCCAGGCCGCTCAAGTCGGTCGGGCCCAGGAGCTTCGCTTGGGCGCCAATCTGGCGCAAGGGGTGGTCAGAGATGTAGAAGCCAAGGAGTTCCTTCTCCAGCTTGAGCTTCTCCTGCGGCGGATAGTCGGCCACCGGGGCCGCCTTCGGGGCGGTGAACAAATCGGGCGAAGCGCTTCCAAGCACGGAACCCCCGAACAGGTCGAAAAGGTTGCCCTGGCCGCTGGCCCGGTCCCTGGCTCGAGAGGATGCCCAGTCAAGGGTTGGATCAAGGTCCGCCATCAGCTGGGCCCTGTTAGCCCCGGGCTCAAGCGCGTCAAGGGCGCCGCAGTGGATCAGCGACTCAATGGCACGGCGGTTGACCTGGTAGCCGCTGAGGCGGTCGCAGAGATCCGCCAGGAACTGAAACGGGCCGCCGCCATCACGAACGTCAATCAGCGAGCAAATCGCCCCCTCGCCGAGGTTGCGCACCGCTGAAAGACCGAACAGGATCCGTCCATCGACAGGGGTGAAGTCGACGCCGGAAGCGTTCACGCTGGGGGGCATGACCTCGATGTCCATCGCGTTGCAGTTGGAGATATAGCGCTGCACCTTGTCGCTAGCACCTGCATTCACCGTGAGCAATGCGGCCATGTAGTCCACCGGATAGTGGGCCTTGAGATAGGCCGTCTGGTAGGTGATAGCCCCGTAGGCGGTGGAATGGCTCTTGTTGAAGCAATACTCAGCGAAGAGCACCATCTGCTCAAACAGGTCCTCAGCCACCTGGGCATCCACGCCTCGTTTAGTGGCCCCTTCCACGAAACGGCTCTGGTGCTCTTCCATCTCGCTTTTTTTCTTCTTGCCCATCGCTCGCCGCAGCAGGTCAGCCTCACCTAGCGAATAGCCGGCCAAGTCTTGAGCGATCTTCATGATCTGCTCCTGGTAGACCATGATTCCGTAGGTCTGGCTCAGAATCGGCTCAAGCTTGGGGTGAGGCACATCGACTTGCTCTCGGCCGTGCTTGCGGTTGATGAACTTAGGAATCAGCCCGGCATCGAGCGGGCCGGGCCGGTAGAGGGCCAGGATCGACGAGATGTCCTCCAAGGACGAAGGCTTGAGGTCGCGCACGATCTGACGCATGCCGCTGGATTCCAACTGGAAGATGCCCTCCAAATCGCCGCGGGCCAACAAGGCGTAGGTGTCCTCATCGCCGGCAGGCAGGGCATCGGGATCCACCCGCACACCGCTCCTCCGCTCCACCAGGTCGACGGTCTTCTGGATCATCGTGAGGTTCTTGAGGCCGAGGAAGTCCATCTTCAGCAGCCCCATCGCCTCCACGTCCTCCATGAAGTATTGGGTGATCACCTGGCCGTCGTTATTGAGCTGCAGCGGCACCAGCTCGTCGAGAGGATCAGCGGCGATCACCACCCCGGCGGCATGGACCCCGAAGGTTTTGTTGGTCCCCTCGAGGCGTATCGCCAGGTCCACCCAGTGCTTCACATTCTGATCGCTTTGATATTTCTCGCGAAACTCTGGACTGGGAGATTCGGCGCCGATCATCTCCTTGAGCTTGGCGGGCTTGCCCCGGGCCACGGGAATCAGCTTGGCCAGTCGATCGGCTTCGCCGTAGGGGATGTCGAGGACTCGGGCCACATCCTTGAGCACCGCCTTGGAGGCCATGCGGTTGAAGGTGATGATCTGGGCGACCTTGTCCTTGCCGTAGCGCTGGGTCACGTAGTCGATCACTTCGCCGCGGCGCTCGATACAGAAGTCGGTGTCGACGTCAGGCATCGATTTGCGTTCTGGATTCAAGAAACGCTCGAACAGCAGGCCGTGCTCCACCGGATCGATATTGGTAATCCCCAGGGCCCAGGCCGCCACCGAGCCGGCCGCCGAACCCCGGCCCGGGCCCACCGGGATATTGCTGTCGCGGGCAAAGCGGATGTAGTCCCACACCACCAGGAAGTAGGCAGAGAACCCCATCCGGTCCATCACCTGCAGCTCGAACTCCAACCGCTCGCCGTAGGCCGGATCAAAGGGCTCGCCGGCCACCAGGCCCAGGCGCTGCCGCAGCCCGGCTTCGGCCAGCTCGGCAAGGTAGGTCGCGGTCGTGTGCCCCTCCGGGATCGGGAAGCGGGGCATCTGGGGGCGGCCCAAGATGCCGTAATCCTCTACCTTCTGAGCCACCCGAGCGCTGTTGGCCACCGCTTCGGCCACCGTCTCCGGTTCCAGGTGGTCAGCAAAAAGAGTAAGCATCTCTGCTTCGCTCTTGATGTACTCGGTGCCGGTGTAGCGCAGGCGCTTCTCGTCGCTGATCAACTTGCCCGTGAGGATGCAGAGCAAAGCGTCGTGGGCTTCCACATCGCCCGCGCCAAGGTAGTGGGCATCATTGGTGGCGATCAGCTCGATCCCCAGCTCAGCGCCGATGCGGGCCATCTCCACGTTCACGATGCGGTCTTCGGTGCCGCCGTGGTCCTGGATCTCCAGATAAAAGTCGCCTGCAAACACCTCCTGGTACCAGGCCGCCACGGAGCGGGCCACGTCGGGGCGCCCCTTGAGGATCGCTTGGGAAATCTCACCGCCAAGGCAGGCGGTGGCGATGATCAGGCCTTCGCTGTACTGGCGCAGCAGCCTCTTGTCGATGCAGGCGCGAGAGAAGATGCCCCGGCCCCGCATGCCGCGCAGGTGGCTGATGCTGGTGAGCTTCACCAAGTTGCGGTAGCCGACTGCGTTTTTGGCCAGCACCACCAGGTGGTAGCGGCGCTCTTTCTTGGGCTGCGGATCCTCGATCGAGCCGTTGATCACATACATCTCGTTGCCGATAATCGGCTTGATGCCGGCCTTGCCGCAAAGCTTGAGCAGCTCAATGGCGCCGTACATCACGCCGTGATCGGTGAGGGCCAGGGCTGGCATCCCCAGCTCCACGGCCCGCTCCACCATCTGCGGCAGCTGGCTGGCGCCGTCCAGCATGCTGTAGTCGCTGTGGTTGTGAAGCGGAACGAAGGCCAAGGGAGCGGGGGCGGGGCAGCTCAGGTTAAAGGGAATGCGGTTTCGGTGTCGCCACCCTCAGGCGGCTCGATGCCGTAAATTTCTTCGACGCTCCATTGGTTGGCGGCGTCATCAGAAAGAGCCTGGACGCGAGAGCGGGCCGGCATCGGCTTGCCTTGGGCCATGGCCAACCTCTCCTCGTGGGTGGGCGGCTTGAAGGTTCGATGAAACTGGTCGAGCTCGTTCTGCCGCCGCCAATAGGCCACCTTGTCCTTCTCGCCGCTGGGCGTGAGATGTAGCTCCGGTGACTGAGTGGGATCAACCGGCGTGTTCATTAGCCTTGGCGCCCAAAGATCTCCCGAACCTTCTCGGGGTTCCAAAGCAGGTGGCCGCAGCGAACCGACGTGGGGTTCTTGCGGATGTAATGAGATCCTTGCTTCATCCGCTCGTCATCAGTGCGAACTCGGTAAAGAGTTGAACGGCAGATGTCAAGATCGAGGCACATCTCCTTGGTTGAGATCCAGTCAATCTCAGAGGTTTTGCCCGGGGGGCCGAGCTGAGAAGAAGGATCGCTAGGCAGTGGCGGCATGGACAGGTAGACCTGGCATGCACCATCCTAGGTCACCTTGCGTTATCTCTCGTCTGTCCCGCGTAAGACACAAGGCGAGCCTCCGTAGACTGAAGCCTCGAAGCTGGAGGCACCGTGGCCAGGACACTGCAGGATTACCGGGCCGCGGCCCAGAACCCCTTCGGTCGCGCGCTGCTGGACACCATCGCTTCAGCGGAGGGCGCCGACTACGACGTCCAGTTCGGCGGCGGTCGCTTTGACACCAGCCGGGGGTGGAAGCACCCCCGCCAGGTGCTGGGCCGGGGCAAAGGTGGCGTAAACAGCCAGTGGGCTTCTGATGCCTCGGGCCGCTACCAGTTCCTTTCGACTACTTGGGACGAGGTCGCCGGGCAGTTAGGGCTCACGGACTTCAGTCCGGCCAGCCAAGATGCTGCGGCCATGCGGCTGATCGAACGCCGCGGAGTGAACCTCGACGACGTGATGGCCGGCAAGGTAGACGCTGGCACGCTGGCCAAGCTGGCGCCGGAGTGGGCTTCGCTGCCGACGCTGGCAGGCAAAAGTGCCTATGGTCAGCCAGTCAAAAAGGCTGCCGACCTGCTGGCAAAGTTCACCGCCGCCGCGAAGGGGGCGCCCCCAAATCCGGGGGCCAGCTTTCAAAGGCCCGCAGCAGGCGGGGGAGTTCCCCCCGGAGAGTTGTCCCTGGATGTGCCGAATCCTTACGGAGGGCTAAACCGATCAACCGCAATGCCAATGCCCGGACAGGGGCAAACACCAGAGACGTTGGCACTTGCCACGATCGGCAGCGCGATCGCCGCCGGCGGAGTGGCCGGGGCTGGCAATGCCGGGCTGCAATACCTGGCGGCCAGGGGCGCCCAAGGCCGGCAGCGAATGGCTGGAACCTTGGCTCAAATGGTTAACGGTGAGCCCCCGGCCAGTGTCCCGCCGCAGGCGATTGCTGCCCCCATGGAGGCGCCCGCCCAGGGCCCGCCAAGACAGCCCGCTGGCGGCGCCGGCCCGGGACCGGGCGCCAGTGGCGCCAAACCGGTGCCATTCAAGCGCTCTGTCTCGACCTCCTTTGACCAAGGGCAGCCGGGGATTGATCTCTACTTTGAGGACAAGCAGTTCCGGTCCCTGCTGCCCGGACGGATCAAGGACATCGGCTACCAGGGCTCGGGCCGGGGGGCGACAGGCAAGGGCTACGGCAATTACGTGGTCAAGGAATCGATCGATCCGGCCACCGGCCAGAAAGTCGACGTGCTCTACGGCCACCTTGATTCGATCAACGTGACCAAGGGCCAAGAGGTGCCCGAGGGAGCGGTCATCGGCAGGCAGGGCGGCACCGGCCGAGTCCTCAGTCAGGACGGCACAATCGCTTCAGTCGATTTCCTGGCGCCAGCGCCGGCCGGTAGTGGCAGCATGACGCCCTACCAGAACTTCGACCCGCTTCGGCGGCGGCTGGCCAAGCGTTGGTCCCAGTGAGTCAAGAGCGGTAGAGTTCACGCTGCCTGCTGCACCTGGCAGCCTCTGATTCCTCTTTATGCTCACTTACCTTCTCTCTGGCGCGGTGGCACTTGTTGTCGGCGGGGCTGGCGGCTTTTTTGGCGGGCGGCTTTCGACTTCTCGCTTGCGCCGGGACCATATCAACTCCGTGCAGGACACTGGCCGGGTGATCCAAGACCTGCGTTACGGAATCGACCAGCGCCCCACCCGCGACGAACTGACGCCCTTCCTTCAGACGCTTCAACAGTTGAGAGCTTCTGCGGTCACTCGCGAGCAACTGAAGCCAGTGCTGCAAGAGGTGGTCACCCGCGACGAGTTGGGCTTGGCCCTGGGGGAGACCGTGGCGAAATTAAGCGGCAGCGGAATGGTTCGCGGACCGCTCAATCCAGCACCCGGAACGGCGGGATCAGCGCCGGCGACCGCCTTGAGCGGGGTCAACACAGACCAGCTGGTCGCGGTGATCGGATCCATGCGCCAGCAGATGGATCAAATAAATCAGCAGCTGGGGCTGGAATGAGTCAGGCTCATATCAATTTCCCCAGTGGGATGGGGATGGCCTTCGAGACGTCCGGGCGAAACGCCGCATTGGCACTCTTCCCGTACCGCCAGGTTCCCAGCGGCAGTGAAGCCGGCTTGCTGGCCGCGCAGCTGGAAAAACTGGCGTCACGCATCGGCAACCGAGAACTGCTCGGCCCCGACGCAGTCGAAGCGGTGCTGTGGTCTTGCGCGGGGTTTCTCCGTTCCACTGCTGCAGAGCCGATGGCTATTACGGTGACGGCTTGCGCGGTCGACAAAGAGGGAATCGTCCTCGCCCACCAGGTGAGGGAGGACGAGGACCTCGACGAGCGGGGGCTCTGATCAGACTCCGGGCCCGGCCTCCGGCATCAGGCACCTGTCGCTATCGCAGCCGGCAGGGCCCTCCGCTTGGGGGGCTCCGCCGACTGCTTTGCTGTCGAAGTGAGCCAGAGCCTCAAAAAAGCAGTCGTTGGTGCGGCGTTGCTCAACTTCAGCGCAGAGCGCCTCGTAGCGCTCCTTGCTGATCGGCTCAAACGGCATCCGCGGGAAGGTCTCCTTGTCATCGAAGCGGGCCAGCAGAGCGGCCGAGATGTATCCCTGGTCCGTGTCGATGGCCGTGTGGATGGCCGTGGCGAGTGGCTCAATCTCGGTCTCAGCGAGCTCCAAAGTGGCACTGGTGTTGTGCCCCGAGTAGTGCTTCTGCACGTTCATGTAGAAGTCAAACTGAGCCAGGGCGGGGAATTTGCCGGTGTCGATCTCGGCCGCCCCCTCCAGCTCCGCCCAGGGCGTGGCAGTGGGAATCTCCACCAGCCACTCGGTGCAACGCGGGTCGTGCGGGTCGCTGAGCAACCTGCCGCTCTCGTCCTTGTCGGACTGAGATGGGACGACAGGGTAGCCATAGGCCAGGCAGGCCAAAGCAATCGGGTCGTCCTTGGCGAAGGTGATCCGGCGAATGTAGTAGGGGGCCTTGGGCGGGTGCCAGCCCGGGGAGGCATTAGTCAACAATGACTTACTGTTGTGGCTCTTGATGGCACCTGCCCAGTACCAGGCATCGTCGTCATCAGCGTCCAAGCAGATGTCTGCGGTGGCGGTATTTTCGATCTGCTCGATAGCGGCCACCTGCCAGTAATGGTGCCCGAAGCAGTTATGCGTCTTGCGCATATCCCGTCCCTGGCAGTGGAGGCTGTAAGTGGCCAAATAGTCCAGGGCTGGAGCAGTGCTCCAGAACCGCGAAAGGGTCAGCTTCCAGTAGGGTTTTTTGCCGTTCTGGTGGCGCTGCAGGCGGAAGACCAGGCCCACGGCCTCCCCTACCTGCTGGAGGTGGCGGGCAAGGGGCTCGCTTTGGATCTTGATGACAGGCGGCTGATTTCGTATCTTGCTGGCCGTCGCATCAATCAGTCCCGCAAAGAACGAACGAATCGCACTGGCAGTGGACTGGCGCAAGGACAAAGGCAGCCGGTCTGTCTCAGGGGCATCGGCGATCAGGAGGCCGTTGGTCTCCAGCCAGCGGCGCAAGGGGGCCTCGCGGCTGAACAGGTGAATGGTGTGGCCCGAGAGTCGCCGCTTGAGCGGTGTCTCAAACAGGTCCTCGAACCACTCGTTCAGGCGGTCTGCGGCCGCCCCCTCCGTGAGAGGAAAGGAGAAGTGCAAGCAGTCAGGAGCCATGTTGCGCAGGGCCGGCCAGGTGACCCGGGCGGGGTTCTTGATCAGCGAGACCCCGGCCACGTAGGCCAGTCCTGGCGTCAGGGAGCTTGGGGCTTTGGCCGGGGTCATCTCAGACTCCTCCAGCTGCTGGGTAGCAACAGGTCGGCCGGAGTGTTCTCCTGGGGAAGCTTGAAGCTCGTGGCCGATCCGAAGAGCTTGAGCTTGAACCCAGCCCATGCTCTCTACCCAGAAACGGTGGTCCGGGGTGCAGGCGATCTGCCGGCCGCTGACCAGGGTGAGACGCAGGGCGGGCCTGGGCTCGTTGCGCACAGTGTCGACCACAGGCAGCGTGCCGCGAATAAGCAGGGGATCGTCCTGATGCCAAGCCGAAAGCAGTTTCGCTTCGTCGAACAGCAGCAGCCCCCGACTGGTGACGCGCACCGCGTCGAGCCCCAGGCAGCCAGCGGGCTGCACGGTGGTGCAGCGGTTGGGGACCTTCAGGCCGTGGGCCTCGCAGTAGGTCGCCACCTCCTCCTCGACGACGGCGCGGAAGCGACGCAAGGTTTTGACCTCGTAGGCGGAAAACGCTGCCCCCTGGGCGTGGGGCGGGCGGCCTTCGGCCCACCAGCGCAGCCAGTCGACGCCCAGCGCGCGCACAAAGTAATCGAACAGGCCAGTGAAGCTCACCCCGACAATCGGGTCTCGCAGCCGGGCTTCCTGCATCCGCTCGTCGCGGAAGCGGTGGTGGAGCAGCACAGACACCGTGAGCGCAGCGGCGCGGAAGGCCTCCTCGACCGCTCCGGAGTCGTTGGGGTCGAGCCGGTTGAGGTGGACTTCAGCGAGGTTGCACAGGAAGTCGGAGCCGATTATCTCACCACAGTTGGCCGACAGCACGCCAGAGACGAAGGACTTGCCCACGGCGCTGGGATCGACCACCACATAGTTGTGGTGCTCATCGACCGTGCCGTTGTAGACCGTCGCAGTGCCGGCCTCGCGCACGGCCACCACCTTGTGGTTGGCGACGATCTCCTTGGCCCGGCCCCCGGGAGTGCCGTGATAGAAGCCGCCGCGGACTCGATCGGGATAGTGCTCCTGCTGGTGCTCCAGGGAGGTGACACCCGCCATGTTGTCGGGGTGGTTGCTGGTGGGATCGTGATCCAGGCGGTGGATCACCTCGCCGGCGATGCCGTAGTGCTCGGCGATGATCCGGTGGCAGACCTGCTGCCGCACGGCGTCGCGGGTCCTGTCGTTGCGAGTGATGCGCAGGTGACCGTCGCGGTGCTGATGAATCGCGAAAGCCGAGACGGACTGGCCGGGCTTGAGGTCTTTGGCTTGCACCTTGTTGCGCTGCAGAGTGAAGAAGTGGTGCTCCGGGGTGGCGCGCACCTTGAGACCGGAATCGAACTCAATCTCCAGGACTGGCTGGTCGTAGCCGGTGACTCGCGGGTTTCGCATCATCTGGACCGAGGCCGCGTTCGACTCAAGGTCGATGCACCACACCAGAACGTCTTCGCCAGCCTCGGCCAGCTCTTGGAAGGACTTCGGCCCCTGGTGCACAGTCAAGATCCGGGTGTCTCCCGTCAGGCACGGGTTGAGCCCAAACCTGCTCATGCGGTGGCTCAACTCCCGGCGCTGCTCGGGATCGAGATCATCGAGATCGCCCGTGCCGAACAGGATTATTGCAAGACCTTTGGCGCCGTCCTCTAGCCCGCCTTCTTCAATCACTGCAAGAAAGTTCTCCTTCAACCACTGGGGCCTGAGGATGTCGGCATTGGCCCGGGCCAGGGCTTCAGGGGTGAACTGGATAGCCCCCTCGCCGCAAGCGTGCTGGCTGCGCACCGCTTCGAGCACTTCGCCGCGGGTGGGCTTGCGGTGAAAGAGCCGGGTGTGATTGGCCATCCGCAATGCGTCGCGCTCCGGATCGATCGCCCAGTGGCCCTGCTCGTCCTGGCCCCAGAGATTGCGCTTGGCGCCGGCGGCCTCAAGGTCGTCTTCGTCGAACTGACGCATGCCGGCGCTGCGGCGGATGTTGCCGGCCACGACGCAGCGGGCGGCCTCGTCGATGATCAGGCAGCACTCCAGGGGCGTGAGCTGGCGGCCAATGGCGCGGTTCAGGATCCCTGTCACCCGGGCATACATCTCAGGGAGGGCCGAGGGGTTGGCCACCCCACCGAAGCCCTTGAGCCGCTCGCCAGGTGGGCGCACCCAGCTCAGGTCGATCGTGATCTTGATAGCGCCAGAGGTACTGAAAAACCCGACGCCGCAGGCAAGCTGGATGAGCTTCTGGTAGGAAGTGACCCAGCCATCGCGAGAATCGCCGACCTTGATCAGGAGATGCTCGCAGTCAACAAGCCTTGCCGCCGTGCGAGGACTGCGCTCATCCGGGGCAGCTGAACCCAGGGAGCCGCGGTAGTCGATCTCCAGCCGGTTGACAACCTTCGGCAGCCGATCGACATTGGCCCGGGTGAGCACCGCACCAGTGCCGGTTCCTTGCATCGCCAGGTCCATCAGCAGCCCGAAAGCGCTGAGCTGGTCGACGTGGACCGAACTGCAGTTGTATGCGCCATAGAAGTTGCGCTGGTCGGCGGCCCAGGGGGTGCCACCAACCCAGAGCCAGCGCCCCGAAGGCAGGGATGTGAGGTCCAGCTGGTGCCGGCGCAGCAGGGCTTCTTGCTCAGGGTTCAGTCGACCCAGCTCAACCAGGGCGCTGAGATTGCGCTCAACTACCTGCTCCCAGGATTCACGGCTGCCGTCATCCAGGCGGCGGGAGTAGGAGCGATAGAACAGAGGGTAAGCAGACCGGGCGTCGGCGGGAAAGGGGTCACTGAAAGGGTGCATAAAGTGGCGGGTGCGGCTTGGGTAACCTAGAGCCACAGCGGGCGTTCCGCGCCCTTGCGAATTGCAAATTTCAATGCCATGGATCGCCGTTACCGCGAGACTCGCGATGCCGTTGATCGAGGCGCTGGCAGCCAGCGACTGATTGGGGCTTACCTGCAGCGAGCCGCCCGTGACAACCGGCAAGCGGCGGTGATGGGCGGCAGCACGGGGCGGCCCGATCCGGTGGAAGCGGCCCGGAGGCGGGGCATCACTTCGGCCCTGCGCGGGGCGGAGCGCCGAGAGGGGAACGCAGTATTTGAAGACAGCCGCCAAGAAGTCAAAGACCGCTTTGGCGGCTAGGGCGGCGCGGGATCAGCACCTCAATCTCCCCGCCCCGAAGGACGGCTCGCAATGGCGACGCTTCGAGCAGCTGTATCGCTTCCTGCGGAGTATGGCAGCGGGGGGTAATCAAGGCGCGCCGGCCGCTGCTCCAGTCCTTGAAAGCCGGATCCCACCACTGAAAAACGTGCCACCAGGCCGGACCCCAGTGCCTGCTGCGCGGCTTGGTCGGCTCCAGGTTCTTCAAGGCCCGGGCCAGCCTGGCAATGCCCTCCACCTGCTCCCGGCGTAGGACGAGGGAAGGGTGATGGTGAAGAGCCTTGGGCAGTGCCTGCCGCCAGGTGAGGCTGCTATTGAAGACGATGGCGCGATCCAGAGGGCAGTGGCGGCCGGTCGAAAACCGGAAACTGTGCAGGGGCGGGCTCACTTCTCGTGGGGGCGGAAGGAATAGCCCTTCCGGTACAGCTGGCGGTAGTGAGTCTGCCAGGTCTGGTCGCCGCTGAGTTCGTTGAAGACGATCCGCCCGATCGGAGAGAAGGCGGCATGGAAGCTGTTGAGGCCCTCAAGAAACGCTGAACTTTCGGCGGGCGGGAAGAAGGCCACAAAGCCCCAGTGGGGCGGGGTGTAGGTATCAAAGCGCCCCAGCTCGCTGTTCCACCAGCGCACCCGCGGCCGGCGGAAAGGGAGGCAAACAGGGAAGTCCCAGATCCAAGGGCACTTAGTGGCGCTCTCGCTGTTGGTCAGCAGGATGGTGGCCTGCTTGACCCGCCCAGCGCGGTACTCCTCCAGCAGCTTGTGGAGCATTCGGCGATTGGGGTCCATGCCACTGGGGCAGAAAACCATGGTGCGGCCCTGGCCCACCGGGCCCCACTCACGCTGCAGGATCTCATCGAGAGACTGCTCCTTGGTGTTGTAGATGGTGCGGGCACCGATCAAGCCGTTGTTCAGCTTGGTGGAGTAGGGATCCAGGTCGATCCCGCCCATGGCCGCCCGGCTGGCGGTGACGAAGTCATCGGGCGGAGCACTGGCGATGTACTCGCTGTGCTCCGGGATCCGGCCGCGGCTGGGCCGGCTCAACGGGCAGCCTCCTTGAGCATCTCAGCGATCGCTCGCTCAGGCGCCTCGAAAGGCACGGCCACGCAAGAGGCGCCCTGGCTCTCGACCATCACGAACAAGGCGTGGGTGTCGTGGTTGAGGCTGGCGATCTCGCCGAGAATGCTTGAGAAAAAAGAGCAAGCGCCTACATCGCCGTCCTGAGTGGCAATGGACAGGTCGGAGTCAAAGTCGTCAACCGAGAGATAGACAGCGTCGCGCTTGCCCTCGACCATGCGAATCACCAAGGCGCCAGGCCCGCGCTCGGCCCGAGCGTTTTCGTAGGAGCCCAGCATGTCGAGCAGCACCAGCCGGCAGGCCATAGTGCCAATACGGCGCATCACCTCGAACTTTGGAGAGGTGTAAATGTCGGGGAAGAACTGGTGAAGAATTTGCTCTTGATTGAGGCGGGGCATGATCAGGGGCAGTCAAAGGAAGTGGAAACAAATCGAACTGGATCAAGCAACCAAGCCGCATCCATCTCCCGCTCAGCTCGCTCGCCATCTTCATCGGCGTAAGCGGCATTGATCCGGGCGTCGCTACAACAAAGCACGTTCTCCATCCAGCTGTGGTCGATCACGGGGCCAGCAGGGCTCTGCCCAGGCGTTTGGTTTCGTAATACTCAGCGATCTGGGGAACCCAATCCTTGAACTCAGCAAAGAGCATCGCGGACAGCTGGCGGATCTCCAGCTGGGCGTCGGCCTTAGCCCTCAGATCCATAAAGTGCATCAAAGAACGAGCGTTGAAGCTCACAACAAAATGCTGACGGATGCAGTAGGGAATCAGGCCCCGGGCGTGTTCTTCAGCCATGCCGAGATCAATCTTGACGGCAAAGGTGGTCGCCAGTCCAACGCAGGCCCCGAAGTCACACTCCCGGTCGTGCTCGCTGTAGTCATACTTCTTCCCGAAGCGGTCGTGGTAGGTCCCGACCGGGCGCAGATAGAACACCTCCTCCAGTGGACGCTTGCCTGTGACCACGTCGACAATTCTCTGAGATGTGTACCTTCCGGATTGCACATCGAACGAAACCCCGACCCGATGAGTGCGGGCCTGCTGCATCAGGTCGTGAGGGAAGCCGATGACGTTGAAGGTGATCGACGGGTGCTCAAGGGGGCCGTAGTGACCCTTCTCGCCCTTGAGCAAGTGCTTGACAAGAATTTCGCCGGCCTCCTGCTCGCTGCCCGGGACCGGCTCATCGGCAACGGCTTCTTCGCTGTAGTCCTGGTGCATCGCTTGCCAAGCCAGGGTCTGGGGCTTGGTGGAGTGATCCAGGCGGACCACGCGAAAAAGGCGGTCGGGCGCCTGCAGTAAAAGGCGGTCGGGCGCCTGCAGTTCGGACAAGGGGAGGTTGCGACTCGCTGCACTATACAGACACACTTTGAGCCAGGCAAGACCGCTTACAGGTAGCTCTTCATTTTGCTGGAAATGTCGTCATAGAACCCCTGCAGGGCTTCAGTCGGATTCTTCGGCAGGGCGAGGTTCGGGGACAGGGCGCTCATGTTACGGCTGTCAATATCCGCCATCCATTGGGATGAGTTGAAGGCCATCGCGTCGAAGCGATCGGCCGACTTGGTAGTGCTCTCCTGGGTGGCGCGGGCCGCGTCCAGCATCCCCTGGGTGGCCAGGTTGGCGTTGTTGGAGCGGGCCTGGGAATTATGGGCTTCGTCCCCGGTGCCGCCTCCGAACTTGAGGGGAATCCAGGGGTTCTGTTTTGGAGTGGTGGCAGGAAGAGACTCGCGATAAGAAGCCTCAGCCCGGTCCTTGGTGGCGGTAGTGGCTTGGGCCGCAGGAGAGCCGCCGGCGCCACTGGGGGTCACAGGAGATGTGGACTGCTTCTGGCTGTTGAGATGGCTGATGACCTTGGCCAGGTCATTGGCGCTGTCCAGGCTCTTGATTCCAAGCTGCCTGGCGGTTGCCTGGTACTGGGAGTTCTGGAGATCGGCCCGAAACCGAGCGTTGTCCGATCCCGGATTGCGGAGCTCCTGCCCGCCCTTCAGTCCGATGCTTCTTTCGTAATCGTCGGAGGTCCAGCCCATGGTCACAGAGAGGCAGAGCTGGATTCTACGGTAACCCGCCCTGTGCTCCGTTGCAACAACTTGCTGGTGTAGCTCTGGTGCTGCTCAACTTGAAGGCATAGATCGACTCGATCGATCGTGGCCGCCCGGTGAAAGTGGGGAACGTGCACCACTCGCAGATGCAAAGGATTACAGCAGGCACGGTTACCGCAAACCGGCTTGACCTCCAGCGCGCCCGTGTCCCCCCAGGAGAACCAGGACGCGACCCGGTAGGGAGCAATGCGTGTCTGCCCGCCAGCAAGCCAGGTGGGGCGACGCACGCTTAGAGACCAGCTGCTGCGGCCGTAATCCAGGACTCGGTTCTGGTGCTCCCAGCAATCATCCGCCCCGCGCACGTCAACCAGGGCCCAGAACTCCAGATAGTGCAACTGGTAGGAGCGCAGAACTGCGTTGACGTCCAGGTTCAGAGTCGGCCGAACCAGCTCTGCAACGCACTGAACACAGGCCTGAGTGTCCGTGTAGCGCTGACTGCGGTAGTCCCGAGCACCGTGGCTGTGGCGAGCGAACAGGCAGGGCTTGCCCATTGCCACTTCGGCGTGAAAGCCTTCGCCCAGGTACCAACCGCTGCGCTGGCGGGCCATCAGCCGTCCAGAGGCGTCAGAGGGTAGCCGGCAGGCGCGCTCTTCGTGCCACCCAAAGCGACAAATTGCTCAGTCCGAGGGAGCAGTCTGGTGGTGTGGGTGGCCCAAAGCTCGCGGCGGGTGGAGCCCTCTACCATGACCGGAACCAAGGCAAGAGAAGCTCGCGCTCGCTCCGGCGAGCTGTAGATCATGCCCAGACGGCCGTCAAGGGAATTCTTGACGCGGGATCCCGGAGGACAGTTGTGCAAGGTCTGCTGAGCAAGTGGGCGCAGCATAAGCGCTGGCGTGGGATTACACCAGCCGCAAGTGCGCGTCTTCGGTTTCCTCGTGGTCATCGCGATCTGGATTTGACGCAGCAGCTACATGCAGGGGACCTTCAATGGCCAGCAACTCGACGCCAACGCCGGCCTCTAGGAAGGCTTGCTTGGCCTGGGTGATGGATTCCTGCCAGCGCATCGGCATGACGAAGTCCGGGGCAACTACTTTGGTTATACCGGACTGAATCAAAGCGGTAGCGCAATTACCGCAAGGCAGCAAAGGGTAAGTGTAGACGGTAGATCCATCAAGGCAGACGCCGTGACGGGCTGCGAAGGTGACCAAGTTCAGCTCAGCGTGAATTGTTAAAGCGAGACGAACGTCTCGGTTGAGCAAGCGCTCCACACTGTCGATCATGCCGGTAGGTAGGCCGTTGTAGCCGGTGGCCAGTACCCGCCGCTGGCGCACGGCTACGGCGCCGACTTTGGTCGAGGGGTCCTTGGACCAGGCGGCGACGGTAGCAGCCAGGTACAGGAAACGTTGATCCCAGTTTTTGGGAATTTTGGGATAGCGGATGGAGCGAAAGGTGTCAGCCAAGGTTAAAGAACAAAGAAGGTGGTGGCGGTCATAATTGGTAGGACTCCCTTTATTGAGCCTGGGGCGCTGGTCGTCCGTAGCAGCGTTGAGGGCCAAGAACTTCGATAAGTTCTTGCGTGCTGGCGCAAATACCTGTATTAAGCAGGTACATTAACTCAGGCTCGAATTGATGCTCGTGCAATAGCACGTAGGTGTCCTTGCCTTGACCAGTTGCGTAACCTAACTCAAGATGGGCACTGCGGCCACATGGTAGCGCCAGCACGCAAGTGTCGCACCAGTCCAGCGCTTCCTTGTCAAATGCAAAGCCTTCGGTTGCGCGTGTCGAACGGATCGCCTCCAGGTAGGAGGGGATTGTTCTAGCTCCTCTGCCTGGCCCGTCCTGGTTAGCCATGCCGCCGCAGTCGCTCCAGGCAAAGCCTTTATACCCTGGAGCAGGATTACGGAAGTCATACACTTCATGTCCAGCATCACGCAAAGCGGCTAATACTGCGGGCTGAGTAGGATTCCGCCACGAAGATGCAAGATAGATGCGTCGGGGCTTGACGTACTGTTTCATGGTTGGTTTTTCGGTGGCAGTTTTGAGGGGAGCATGATTACTGTCAGGCATGATGCAATAGCGTTGGGACTCCGAAGAATCGACAAAAAGGAATGCCCGTGAAGCAGATAAAAAAGAGGGCAATGGCAGTCATGGCTGAATAGGTACTGCCAAAAAAGTGCTGTCAAAAGGAAGCGATCTGCCGAACATCAGCAAAAAGTTATCGACCCGCCCTTCAGGGTAAATAGCCTTGATCGTGCAATGTCTGCCTTTTTTTATCTCCTGCTCGCTAATCGGAAGCTGAAGTTTCCATGTTATCGAGTAAATGTCATCGGCGCACCATTGCTCAATCAAGCACATTCCAGTTTCGGGATGACACCAGCCTTCCCGCTCCCATGGCCGCTCACTTACCGGAACTGGAGCAACCACTAGCGACAAGCCAAGCTGAAGCAAAGCGCGCGCTTCGGCGGCGAGCGGATGAGACGTGGCAGGTGGAAACGCAGGCAGCGGCTGAAGGTGGTCCAGCTCATCAGCCATGCGGGCGATGAGATCATCGCGAAAGGTTTGATAGTTGACGGTTGAGGTACTCATGGCTGGGTCTTTTTGATCTGGGGCGCAGGCTGTGAAACAGCAGCCAAAACGGCTGCAGCGGATTCAGCGGTAGCAAAGCGATGGCCATCGAGCCATCCTTGGGTTCGGGACGATGGCATTGGCTCGTGGACCCATTCGCCATCAGTCGAAAGGCATTCCAGGTTGCCGAGCCACATATCCCCTTTGTGAACGGCCCACAAATCAGGGGACTGCCTGGTTCTACGAATCGTCACACCATTGCCGGCGGAGTAGGCCGCTGGCATCAGTGGCGGGGTGCTCACGCCTCCACCTCCCCAGCCTGGGGCACTGGCGGGGTGGCGAGGGCGGCGGTGCACAGATCGGCAACGTCCTCGGCGCAGACGTTGCCAATCAGCCGGGCGTCTGGCTCATGGGTGAAAGCGCACTCCTGGACCGCCTTCGCAATGGAGATGATGCGCTCACTCACTGCCACCGGCACCCCTCGCAGGGTAGCCAGCTCGGCTTGCTGTTGCTGAAGCAGGGTGGCAGCGATGTGCCATGGAGTCCAATAGCCATCTACCGACCAAACCAGCAGGGGCCGGTTGGGGCCGTCGCCAATAAAGCCGTATCGGACCAATTCAGGTAGCGCTGAAGGCTCTGTGATCGGCGGCGCCGGTGCCGCCGGCGAAACAAGCGCTTGCAGGGTGACTTGTTGGAGCAGGTGCTGCGCCCACTCAATTGCGTCACAAAGAGGCATGGCCCCGTAATACAAAGAGCCCCGTGCTTCTTTGTGCCAAGCGCGAAAATTGGCTTCCAGCAGTTCTGGCACTGGCGGGGTGGGTCGCCCGTTCAGCGCTCGAACCACCTCCTCAATGGGCACCATGGCGCCATCAAACAGGATCGCGGCGCCGTCTCCGCAAACACCTTCGGTCCATCGGCCCTGCCCCTGCTCCGGTGCTGGCGGAGTAGCGTCGTAGCGACGTAACTGGCCTAGTGCATTGGCGACTAAATCGAAGTCGTCAGAGCCGGAGCTTGCGTCTCCATGTTGAATCCGCTCCAGTGCGCACAGGGCCTCTTCCGCCAACGTTGGCCCCTCCGGCTCAGCCTCTAGGGCGGCTTCGGCTGCGGCGATGGCGTTGAACCACATCGCCTTGGTGATAATTGGAATTGAGGTGGGAGCAGCGGCGGCCTCCCCCAGCTCAATAAACCGCTCCAGAGCGGCGCGGATTGTGGGGGCGGGCTCAGACATCGAGCGCCTCCATGGCAATGTGGACGTTGCAGCCAATGCCGCAGGTGCCCCAGAGGACCACCCTGCTCTTCGCCACCATGCCGGTATCAATAATGCCAAGCGTCACTGGCACGAATGCCGTGCGAAGCGTCTGATCTGAGTTGACCCACCAAAAAGGACCGATGCGGCCCTGGTCGCTGCTAATGCTCATAAAATCGCCTGGGAAAAAAAAGGGGAGCAGGACGCCAGCCGCCTCACTCGGCCGCCTGCACGTCTGCGCCAGATCCTACACCTGTGTCAGCCTGATCGCTCATTGGCGAGTAGCCGGACTGCCAAATGCGCCTGGCAGCGGTGTTGAGAGCGTCGCGATTGGCGAAGCCCAAGGCTTTGGCGGCCTGGATCAGGTCCTTCTTCAGGGGGAAGGCGCCCTGGAAGTCGGCGTAGCGGGTGACCAGGCGGGCCAGGTCGACGACGTCTGTGTCGGTGGCGGTGTCTGCCGTGCAGGCGAGCAGGCGATCAACGATCGGCCGGTCGCGGCCTTCAAGGGGGTGGACCGACTGGTGGCCGTGAAACTCAAGGAGCATGGTGGACAGTTCGAAGATTGGTGGTTAAAACGCAAGCCTGGTCCGAGGAGGCCGGCGCGGACCCAGGGGCGGGGCAGGCGGGAGCCAGGGAGACCCGGCCAGGGCGCCGAAGCCAAAACCGCTTGGCGCGACTGGAAGAGCCGGGAGCCGTTCGGCGTGGCTAGGGAGGTAATGACGAGGTCTCTTCGCTGTGATCGGTTGGGCTGGAAGGGGACCGGGGGGCATGACGCACCTGGGGCATAGGTGCTTCCTTCTTGTCAGAAATGTTTTCCCCCTTTCCGCCAATGGGATGCGGATTTGGAGCGCACAGAGGCTAGCGGGTATTCAGGGCGTGTTCGGAAGGGGGCACAAACAGGGATGAAGCGTCCGCAGTGGAGTTTCTATTTCTGACAGAAAGGAAGCGCTCGTGAGGCTCTTGCGTCAACCCCTTGAGACTGGTTCCCCCGCAGCCGGCTTGAGCGACAGGGGGTCGTCAATTCTCGCTGATTTCGTGAGTCTCGCCTGAGACTGATGCGACTGACCTGGAAGAAAGCCTTCCAGCGCAGCCAGTCTCAGCAGAAGCTGGAAATCAGCTGTCTCAGTGAGACTCAGCCAAGACGCTCGGGCTCGGCGGAAAGCGGCCGGAGAGATGCCCTCCTCTCGGACCGGCTCGCTCTTCGAGTGGCGACGGTCACAGTTCGCGTTGCGTCTCTTGTTCATGACTGCCCCTTTGCCGGCTCCAGCCAGACCCGGGTCAACTTGGCCATGATCAAAACCCGCTTGGATTCCCAACCCAGCCGCTTCAGCTCGTCGCTGACCGCGGTCCGCATGTGGGCGAACTTGGTCACCTCGATGCCCATCTGCTGCATCACCTCATTGAGCAGGACGTAGCGGCGGCCCCTGATCAGCCCGGTGGTGTGAGTACTTAAGACCCGGGCGACCAAGGGGGCAATGCCGCTGTCGGCAGTGAATCCATCGATGTAGCCGTTCACTTGGGCCAGCTCGTGAGACGAGAAGGTCCAGGGCTCGCCAGCCAGGTAGGCCGTGTAGGCGGCTGCCCAGATCGAGTCGCGGTCCCGCTGCAGCCGGTCGAGGTCGATGATCTTCACTCGTGGGTCTTCGGGGCTGGGCACTCGGCCGTGGATGATGACCGGTAAGAAGCGCCGGTTTCCAGTGGGGTCCACCAGGAAGTCGCGGGTGTTGGTGGCGCCGGCCATCACAAAAGACCGGGGGTAGTGAACCTCGTTCTGGTACTTCTTGGCGGAATAGTCGACTGGGGTCGAAATCAAGTTCTTGAGTTCCTCAACGTATCTGCGCTGGAAGTAGCGCTCGACCTCGTCAAGAACAACGATCCAGCCGGCATGAAGCATGTGCGGCTTCTCTTTGAGCAGTCCAATCCCCTGTTGCACCGTGGCTGACCAGGAGGGACCGCAGTGCTGGGGCGGAACCAGGTAGCGCAGGAAGGCAGACTTGCCGAGATTCTGGGCGCCAACGAAGATCGGTATCCAGGGCATGTCACACCCCGGCTGCATGGCACGGGCCACGGCCCCGATCAGGAAGCGCCGCAGGATTTCGTCGGCCACTGCGCGGCCGTTGATGGCCAGTGAATCGCTGTCCTCGATCTCGATGCCCAAGAGTTGAGTGGCCAGGTGGTCGAAATAGGAGCAAGGAGCATGGCCAGAGAGGCAGCCTTCCAGGTAACCCTTGACTGGGTTGTAGCGATTCTCGTAGGCAACCACCTGGATCAAGTCGTTGACGAGCGTCTTGGGGAAAACGTCGCCGGTGCCGCGGCTGAGCCTGACGTAGGTGGTGCTGGAGTCCGGCAGCTGCTGGGGCTTTTCCTTAGGGCCAAACTCGTCCTGATCGGTGACGACGTTGCGGCGCAAGCTGGGGTAAAGGTTGCGCAGCCGGACCATGATCGTTTCGATCGGGTCGTTTTTGACCTTCTTGGGACGACCAGGGGCCCGTTTGTCGGGCACTCCTTGGTTGCTGGCCCCGTCGCCGCCTGTGGGTTTTTCGGGTGGGTCTCCCTGGAAGGCCTCCTCTTCGTAGCCGGCAGAAAGCGTTACGACCTTCGCCCAGGGGGACTCGGGGTCAAACATCGAGGGCTGCGGAGTGCTCGGGATCGAAATGGCTGGATCGCCCATGAAGTCCTCCGCGTCGTAGCCGGCATAGGTGTCGGAGTGACCCTTGAAGCCATGGCCTTCGCTAGAGCGCAGTTCATCGGGCAGGCTGTCGCGCCAGCTGGGGTCTTGCTCGGAAGCCAGGAAAAACAGGGTGCCCAGGGAACTTCCCTTGAGCCCGCGGAACCAGCGCTCGGAGGACTGGCGCTTGTTCTTCTGGGATCCGTGGTGCCCTCTGCTGGCCCAATCAGACCAGGCCGGAAAGACAGCGTCACCGCCGGCGCGGGCGGCTGCTGAGATTCGGACGAACTTGTCGCGTTCGCCGTCGCAAGTGGGATTGAGCACCTGCTCGAGAACATGGATGGCACGCAGGATCGAAAGCTCGTCGACCTCGGAAGCGGCGTCACGGCAGGCAATGCGCTGCTGTTCGAGAAAAGCCTCGGCGTCAAGGATGATTTGCCCGTCAAGAGCGGCGTCTGGTGCCTCGATCAGGCGGATGGCCTTGGTGTTGCCATAGAAAAGATGGGTCGGATCAGTGCAGCTGCGGTCGCCGCCCAGGGCGTTGGTGAGAATCGTGACAATCGCTTTGCAAAGTTCGCCGCTGTGGATGGTTTCAGGCAAGCGAAACAGAACGCGGAAACGGTGCTTGCCGGCCTCCGGTTCATGCGACGGAGTGGTGTAGGCGAAGCAGGCGCAGGCAGCCAGGGGGTGTTGAGCGAACTCTTCGACGGTCAGCCCGTAGTCGACATCGATGGCCACCAGGGACGTGGACTCAAAGGCCGCTGCCGTGCGGTGGTGGGACGTCATTGCGGCGGTAATAAACGCGCCTCCGGTGGTGATGTGGTCGATCAAGCCCTGGAGGTCGGGGCCTCGCCGCTGCCAGCCATAACCAAAGCGAGGTTCCCAAAGAGGTTTGTCATGGATGTCGGGGTGGGCGGACCAGAGGATCGGCGTCAAGGCGGCAGTGCAGGAATGCAGTTTCGAGTTTGCACGGGTTGGTCCGTTCCTGTCAATACTGCGTCAAGAGTGCGTCAATCCTTGCGACAACTGCGACCCGCCCCGATTCGCCTGGGTGCTCAGAAGCGCAAGACTGCTCTGTAGTGGCAGAATGACCGCAGAACCCATCCAGGTCTCCGGCTCGGGAGCAGGCAGTTGCAATGGATCCAGTCCTGCTGACCCTGCTGTTGGAGCGACTTGCTTGGGCTGGCGGTGCCGGGGCGGTGGGATACGGCTTCTTAAAGGCGAACAGCTGGACCTGGCCCCTGCTGCGGGGGGCTGCCTCCTGGGCCCGGAAGCGTTTGCCGGGCCGGGAGACGCAGCGAAAACTGGACCTGGTCCTGGGGCAGTTGTACCCCAATGGCGGCGGCTCATTGTTTGATTTGACCAAACGCAACGAGCAGTGCTTGGCCCGGATCCGCTGGCACCTGGCGATCGTCGAGGCGCAGGCTCACTCCATGCGCGACGGGGCTGGGGTCTTGTCTTACACGACCAACGCTGAAGGCGTCCACGTTCAATCCAGCCGGCCCCTGCTGGAGCTGGTGGGCATGACGGCTGAAGATGCAGCCGGGCTGGGCTGGAAGAACTGCATCGCTCCGGAGGACCTGGCCCACTACACCGAGGACTGGGGGTCGGCCGTGCAGGACAAGCGAGACTTCCCTGGCTACCGCTTGAGATTGCGGAATGTGCGCAGTGGCCAGCTGATCCCGGTGCGGGTGATGGCCGACGCGGTGCGGGTCGATGGGGTCGTGGTTGGATGGATGGGGCGTATCGATGCGCTTGAGAGGCAGGAATCATGAAGGCTCTAGCACCGGTTTTCACGCTGACGGGATTGCTGACTGCGCTCGGGCTGGTCTACATCTTGGACTGCCGGGTCAGCGGGGCGAAGTTCGATGGCGGTTGCTATATGCAAGGGGTCAGCCTGTTCACCGGAGCCGGCGGGTTTGCTTTGGGATATGTGACACCAAACCCGGCGATCGACGCGCGCCGGCGCAAGGAGATCCTCGAAGACGTGTACCGGACGCCGCCAGCGGGAACCCCACCCCCGAGCCCCGGTGACGTTCTGCCGCTGACGCCGCCGGGCGAGGTGCCCGGGAACCTGTGGCCGGCGCGGGCCGACCAGCGCCTCTAGGCCGCCACCAGCTCCTTCCGCTTGGCGGCCGGCAGGGCCAGCAACTCCTCGAGGGTAAGCCCGGCGCTTGCGGCTGCAGTCTCCTGGGCGACTAGGTCGTAGTAGGCCCGGACTTTCTGGAGCCATTTGACCTCAAACTTCTTGAGTTCGGGCCCGCAGATCTGGAAACGTTGCGTGATCAGGGGCGTGGAAGTGAGAATCTCGACTCGGTTGATGGTAACTCCCAGGGTTTCTTTGATCGCAATCTTGTAGGCCGCCAGCTGGGTGGCGCATTTGAGATATTTCATCCACCCCCCGAACGACCCCCCGGCGGCAGCGATCGTGTCGTCGTCCTGCTTGGGAAAGAACCGGCAGTAGGGGTTGCTGGAAGTCTT
>Ga0209088_10000042_pt1 | contig 98873 bp, 87 predicted proteins | sample S_140625_EF_Meta_FD_187324 | JGI IMG/M metagenome (GOLD analysis project Ga0209088, IMG submission 187324) | Freshwater microbial communities from Lake Simoncouche, Canada to study carbon cycling - S_140625_EF_MetaG (SPAdes) (version 2) | ecosystem: Environmental > Aquatic > Freshwater > Lake ... | reverse complement strand
CAAGTGGTTCTCAAATGCCCATATGGATTTATGGAACAGTCACCATCAATCCAACAGTAGGAAGTTTATATCAAAACCGATTTGGTATTTCTAATCTTGGTATTGTAAATACTGGAAGTAATCCTGGTATTGGGACAACACACTCATTAATAGTTACTGGTTCAGCACCTCTTCGTTGTTATCTAAATGATTGTAATATCATTGCAGGTTCTACAGGAAACCAGGCAATTTTTATGGATAATAGTGGAACTGGAACTCAATTATATGCAGAAGTTCAACAATTATCCAGAGCAGGTACATCAGGAACTGATTATGTTGTAAAAGTCAGTAAAGGATATGCATTTTTTAGTAACTGCTCAACTGGTGGTTCAACTGCTACATTTAATGTAAGTGGAACAGGAACTCTACAAATCCAGTATAGTAAAATTGACAGTGCTGGAGAAGCATGTGTAAAAGTTGATGGTGGAACTGCCATAGTTACTAGCACATCTCTAACAAATACTGTAGGACATGGAGTATCAATGACTGCTGGTACTCTTGTAACAATCAATAATTACTTTGATATACTTACATCTCCTGCCAGCAACAGAGCAATTGCTGGTGTCTCTGGAGTTTTCGTTTTTCATTCCAATACAGTAGTTGCTTTTGGAAAAAATGCAAAGTATAGCACTGCAATTGCTGGTGGATATGTTGGATTAGTAACTGCATTAACTGCAACATAATTTATTTGAGGAAGGGGGTTGACAGCAGGTTCTGATGGTGTTATGATAAATACATCAGCAAGTCAGGAAATCCTAACATTGCTAAGGTGCTTACCGAGACTTTGCACGATAAATACGTCTCTCATACCTACACTGGAGGGTGGTGTAGGAATACTGTAACTGTTCAATTCCCCTTGGACTCATACTTACCCTTTTAACAAATGACTGCTACAATTGCTACACGCCAATCTGGCGACAATCTCTGGGAACGTTACCTTAGTTGGGTAACAAGTACAAATAATCGTTTATACGTCGGACATTTTGGAACCATTATGATTCCAACGTTGCTTGCCGCAACGATTTGCTTCATCATCGCATTTGTCGGTGCTCCTCCTGTGGACATCGACGGCATTCGTGAACCTGTCTCTGGTTCATTAATGTACGGTAACAACATCATCTCTGGTGCTGTTGTTCCTTCTTCTAATGCTATTGGACTTCACTTCTATCCTATCTGGGAAGCTGCTTCCTTAGATGAATGGTTGTACAATGGTGGACCTTTCCAACTTGTTGTCTTTCACTTCCTGATTGGTATCTACTCCTATATGGGACGTGAATGGGAACTTTCTTACCGTCTAGGTATGCGTCCTTGGATTATGGTTGCTTACTCAGCACCTGTTGCTGCTGCATCTGCTGTATTCCTTGTGTATCCTTTCGGACAAGGTTCTTTCTCTGATGCTATGCCTTTGGGCATTTCTGGTACTTTTAACTATATGCTTGTCTTCCAGGCAGAGCATAACATCCTTATGCACCCCTTCCATATGTTGGGTGTTGCTGGTGTCTTTGGTGGTTCACTGTTCTCTGCGATGCACGGTTCTCTTGTAACCTCATCGTTGGTACGTGAAACTACTGAAACCGAAAGTCAGAACTACGGTTATAAGTTCGGACAAGAGGAAGAAACTTATAACATAGTTGCAGCTCACGGGTATTTTGGTCGTCTTATCTTTCAATATGCGTCCTTTAATAACTCCCGTTCGTTGCACTTCTTCCTTGCTGCCTGGCCTGTTGTAGGCATCTGGTTCGCCGCCCTTGGTGTTTCCACGATGGCCTTCAATCTCAACGGATTTAATTTCAACCAGTCTATTACTGATAGTCAGAACAAAGTAATTCCTACTTGGGCTGATATTCTTAATCGTGGTGGACTTGGGATGGAAGTAATGCACGAGCGTTTTGTATAAGCATGGCGCTCTTTAAATCGGATGAATTGCTGGAACTCTCTCGTAGACAATCAGCAGCCAAGCCCCAGACGCTTCTGGGGAAGGTTCAGAGACTAGGTGGTTTCTCAAGCGTGAGATGTAATACACCATTAGCGTCCGACACCAGAAATGGTGATGATATAGTCCTTGCCCCTGGCGACAGTGGGATTTCAAGAATGCTCACAACTTCCCCTTGGACCTTGCTAGTGTAGAAGCAACTCCTGTTGCTCTGACTGCTCCAAGTATTGGATAAGTTTAGATAAAATCTGAACATTATCCCCAACTAATCCGAGTGCAGTGTTGCAGTTATTGCATAACACTCCTCGGATTTTTTCTTTATTATGGCAGTGGTCAATACATTTTTTATTTGTTATATCTCTACTACATACTTGACAGTTATCGTGCTTCATAAGTTCATTATATTCTGCTTCCGATAGTTTAAATTTTCTTCTCATATATTCGTGAGGTTTATAATATTGTTTTCTATTCTTAGTAGCACATTTTTTGCATCTTGGTTGAAGTCCTAGTTTACCAGTTCTATAAGTTCTTTTATGAAACAAATCATCCGATAAATCTTGTTTGCAATCCATACAAGTTTTCATTATTGTAATGCGTATTTTCTATACTTATTTATAATACTATATACAATAAAAGCATCAATAAAAAATGCTCCTCATCCTCCTGCTCTTCCAACTCTTCGGAGTGTTCCTCTTTCTAATGTCCCTACTATGATATCCTCAACAACTCCATATAAACTCGTAGATATAATTCATGATACTTGGCCCAACCTTTACAGACCGATGAAAAAGCAGTATAATAATCAAAAGACTTCAAAAAATGAACAAGTATAATACTGAAGATTACTTCTCAGTAAGAGAAAGAAGGACTGGAAGAAAGATTTGTGACTGTGGGGATTTTGAAGATGCAAGAATGATAATGAATTTAGATACACCAAATCGTGAAATTGTAAAAAACAAAACACTCATGAGTCCAGTGATTGATATTGAAATGCCCAAAGCACTTCCAACTAATGAAATTGCCATCGATCCTAAACCTTATCAAGAGCATCGAGATGCGTGGATGGTTGAGAAGATCAATCAATTACCTCAAATCAAACTACCAGACAGGCAGCAAGAACCCTTTCATGTTAGGGTATGAATCACAGAAAACATAAACAATCTGAGAATCTCAAAAAGAAGAGGATGTACATACCTGACGGATACTTAAAGGATCCCCCAGATGCTAAATGTCCATACTGTGGGGAATCTAAAAAATCTTGTTCTCATATAGATAGTTTAAGTCGTGCTTGGGCAAGAGATGCCTGTAAGAAAAAAAATGAACAGATATCATAGACATTTAAATTTGTCAAATTGTGTTCCAAATATTGATGTCAGTAAATGGAATAGTAATGGCATGAAATGGGTAGAATTTCATAAAACTTTGAAATTAAATCAACTCAATAATCCAAATCTTATTAAACTTCTTAAGTCATTGAATATGACAAGTTATTGGATTGAAGTTTTTTGTACTCCCCCAAATGATGTTGGAGTAATACATTCGGATAACACTGAATGGGATGATTGGGCAAAAATTGTTTTTCAGTATGGCGCTAATGGTAGTACTATGAGATGGTGGACTTCCGAAAAAGTTCATAATATTAGTACAAGTCTTGAGAGTGTATCGGCAGATCAAATACCAGAAATATCAAAAGTTCGAGTTGGAGATAGGAATGATAGTCATTATCATGGAAGAGTTTTAATGTCTTATGAAAATGATGCCAAATTAGAATATGAAGCAGAAATTGGAACTTGCAGTCTAATTAATGTAGGGCCTTTACATAGTTCATATAATCCTACAAATGAGAGAAGAGTTGTGATTACAGTTGCTTTGTTTACTCCAAGTGGAGATAGAATTATGTGGGACGATGCATTAGAGAGATTATCTCCATATGTTAAAGAAAATTAAAAAATTTCTAGAGAGAGACTCTGATGTCACTTACTATGATGAGTTTCATTACATCTATATCACATTTAAAGAACTCGTAGAAGTTATAAAAACCAAGAATAAATAATCATAAGTTGCAAATACTTATGGTTCCTCTACACTCGTTTAAGGACTATCTGTTTAATCTAGAAACGACAAGTAAAGCAGAAGCAAAACGAATGTGGAGGAAGAATATAAAAGAACAATGGGAAAACAAATGTGCCTATTGTGATTCTGAAGAAAACATCACACTAGATCACATTACTCCCCAGTGTAAAGGTGGTTTGGATATTAAGACGAATGTAGTTGCCTGCTGTCATTCTTGTAATCAATCCAAAGGACATACTCTTTGGGAAGAATGGTATTATAATCAGTGCTTCTTTTCTGCTGAGAATTATGAGAAAATTAAAAACTGGATGAAACCAGAAGCACGTACAGATTTATATAAGTATCGCCCAAGAAGCAATAATATCAGTTAGATAAATAACCATAACGGAACACGTACTAGAAAAATACGAGAGTATTTAAGGAATGTCTGATATTAATGTAAATGTTAATCCACCAAATACTACTACCGTAAGAGTTGGCCAAGAAAACGCCATCAAGGTAGTTTCCAGTAATATTGGACGCGATGGAACTCAAGGATTTCAAGGTACACAAGGTAGTCAGGGTATAAGTGGCGAATTTGTTGGACAGGGTGTTCAAGGTACTCAAGGTCGTCAAGGTGTTCAAGGATTATCAAATCAGGGTACTCAAGGATCTATAGGATCACAAGGAAATCAGGGTACACAAGGAAATCAAGGTGTTCAGGGATTATCAAATCAAGGTGCTCAAGGATCTATAGGATCACAAGGTTATCAAGGTACACAAGGAAATCAAGGTTCTCAAGGTATTATTGGTATTGGATCTACTGGTTCTCAAGGATCGCAGGGCACTCAAGGATTGCAAGGTCTTCAGGGTGGTGGATCTCAAGGACTTCAGGGTGTCATGGGAATTGAAGGTCCATCAGGATCTAATTATTGGGAAAAAACTTCTGCTGGTATCAATACACTTTCGAATGTTGGTATAGGAACCACAAATCCAACATCAAAACTTCACGTTGTTGGTAATGGATATTTTGTTGGAATTGGAACAACAAATATTAAGTCTACATTAGAAATTTATGGTAATGGAATAGATAATTATAATGCTATTACTCTTTCTGGATATAGTTTAAATAATTTAACTAGTAAGGGTTCTATTATACGTGGAGCACGATATAATAACTCAAATATACCTTTTAGTGCTTTTGGAACTTGGGATGATGCAATTGAAAGATCTGTTTATGTTGGTGGCGGTGGTTGGGGGTCTCCTGATGCTACTAATATTACATTTTATACAGGAAACTATAATGATGAAAGTGCTTCTTCAAGAATGCAAATTGATTCTGATGGAAATGTTATCGTTGGTGGCGGGTATTCAACAGGAACAGCAAATCAAAAACTTCAAGTCAATAGTAGTGCTTATATCCAAGGTAATACTGGTATAGGCATCACAAATCCCCCATATAAACTCTCCGTCGCAAATAATACTTCTTCTACTTCTGGACTGGTAAATGCACTTGCAGATTTTAGTTCAAATGTAAATTCTTATGCCCAAGTTAACATCAGAAATACTTCTTCTGGATCTAATGCATCTTCTGATCTTATTTTAACTGCAGATAATGGAACTGATACACTAAACTTCTTAGATCTTGGTATTAATAATACTGGATTTGGTACTGATATTTGGACTATTAATGGACCAACTGATGGTTATTTGTATGCATCTGATGGAAATCTATCTCTTGGTGTTGGAAAAAGTACTTCATATCTTTCATTATTCTCTGGTGGAACATTAGCATCTAACGAAAAGGTTAGATTTACAAATAATGGTGTTGGAATTGGAACCACACTTACTCCAGCGTTTCTTAATGTTTCTGGCGATGTTATTTTTGAGGGGGCAACAACTACAGAACTTCTTCGTGTAACACAACTTGGAACTGGACCTGCTTTCCTTGTTGAACATGGATCTCGTAATGATGCCAATGCATTTACTGTTCTTAATTCTGGACAAGTTGGTATTGGGGTCCTTTCTCCTGCAGAACAATATGTTTTTGAAGTTGACGGTGGAAATATAAGATTTGTAAAAGGTGGTCAAGGTGATATTGTTATCTCTCATTCGAACTTAGTATCCAATGTTCGTGCAGAATCTTCTGTTCAACTTGGTCTAGGTGCGAATGGACAGAATGATGCTATAAGAATTAATTTAAGTGGAAATGTTGGTATAGGTTCTACATTACCAAAATCAAAATTAGATGTTACTGGAAACGCAAGAATTTCTGGTATTTTAACTGTTGGATCTTCGAGCATCACTCTCAATGGCACAACAAATGTTTTAAATGTTGGTACTGGTGTTACAATTTATGGTAATACTGGAATTGTAAGTGCATTTAGTTTTTATGGTGATGGATCAAAATTAACTGGGGTTGGGTCATCACTTACTGTTAGCACAAGATCTGGTTACGCTGGGATTAATAGTACAGATGCTGTAACGAATGTAAGTGCAATAAGATTTGATAGAAATACTGGATTTGCCGTAACAAGTCTTGGCAATAATGAAGTTTTTGTTCAGTTGGGTAGTAGTTTTAAAACTTGGAATGTTGCTGGGCAAGATCCTCTCGTTGCGGTTGCTGAGGATACTGTTGAGATTGTTGCTGGACCTGGAATTGCAATTACAACAAAAGCAACTGATCCGAAAAAAATAACATTTTCAACAACTTCTGGTATTGGATCTACTGGCGCCCAAGGTGCTCAAGGACTTCAAGGAACTATTGGTTCTCAAGGTCTTCAAGGAGTTCAAGGAACTATTGGATCACAAGGTGCTCAAGGAACTCAAGGTCGTCAAGGACTTCAAGGAGTTCAAGGAACCATTGGTATTGGATCTACTGGTGCTCAAGGAACTCAAGGTGCTCAAGGAACTCAAGGAGTTCAAGGAACCATTGGTATCGGATCTACTGGTACTCAAGGTGCTCAAGGTACTCAAGGTCTTCAAGGACTCCAAGGTACTCAAGGAACTATTGGTATTGGATCTACTGGTACTCAAGGTGCTCAAGGTACTCAAGGTACTCAAGGAACTATTGGTATTGGATCTACTGGTGCTCAAGGTTCTCAAGGATTACAAGGTCTTCAAGGTTCTCAAGGATTACAAGGTCTTCAAGGTACTATTGGTATTGGATCTACTGGTGCTCAAGGTTCTCAAGGATTACAAGGTCTTCAAGGTTCTCAAGGATTACAAGGACTTCAAGGAACCATTGGCATTGGATCCACTGGTGCTCAAGGACTCCAAGGTCTTCAAGGACTCCAAGGACTCCAAGGACTTCAAGGACTTCAAGGACTCCAAGGACTTCAAGGTATTATTGGTATTGGATCCACTGGTGCTCAAGGACTCCAAGGTCTTCAAGGACTCCAAGGTCTTCAAGGTATTATTGGTATTGGATCCACTGGTGCTCAAGGAATTCAGGGAACGCAAGGAATATTTGGATCTCAAGGCGCAATAGGTCAACGTGGATCAGATGGTACTTCGGTTACTATTAAAGGATCTTTACCATTAACACCAGGAAGTGAGCAAAGTCAACTTAATAGTGGATTTCCTTCTGCTGTTTCTGGTGATGGTGTTATTGATAGTAATACTGGTAATTTATGGGTATATAATGGATCATCATGGTCTAATGTTGGATCTGTTAGGGGACCGCAGGGAACTCAAGGAATTCAGGGTTTAAGTAATCAAGGTACTCAAGGTAATCAAGGACTTCAAGGACTTCAGGGTCTTCAAGGTATTATTGGTATTGGATCTACTGGTTCTCAAGGTTCTCAAGGAATTCAAGGTCTTCAAGGATCGATAGGTTCTCAAGGATTCCAAGGAACTCAAGGATTACAAGGTACTCAAGGAACTATTGGTATTGGATCTACTGGTTCTCAAGGATCACAAGGTCTTCAAGGACTCCAAGGTCTTCAAGGACTTCAAGGTATTATTGGTATTGGATCCACTGGTGCTCAAGGCCTTCAAGGTCTTCAAGGTGTATTGGGATCTCAAGGATCGCAAGGTCTTCAAGGATTACAAGGTCTTCAAGGTACTATTGGTATTGGTTCAACAGGATCTCAAGGTGCTCAAGGATCTCAAGGAACTCAGGGATTACAGGGCCTTCAAGGTCTTCAAGGAACTATTGGTATTGGATCTACTGGTTCTCAAGGACTTCAGGGTCTTCAAGGAACTATTGGTATTGGATCTACTGGTCTTCAAGGTACTCAAGGTCTTCAAGGTACTCAAGGTCTTCAAGGAACTATTGGTATTGGATCCACTGGTGCTCAAGGTCTTCAGGGTGCATTCGGTTCTCAAGGATCACAAGGTCTTCAAGGACTCCAAGGTCTTCAAGGTATTATTGGTATTGGATCCACTGGTGCTCAAGGACTCCAAGGTCTTCAAGGAACCATTGGTATTGGATCCACTGGTGCTCAAGGTCTTCAGGGTGCATTCGGTTCTCAAGGATTGCAAGGTCTTCAAGGTTCTCAAGGATTGCAAGGTCTTCAAGGACTTGTTGGTAACTTTACGGTTTATCGCCAATCTACGCCACCAGGATCTGCATCTGTCGGAGATTATTGGGTAGACGAAGATGATGGCATCACTTATTTTTATTATAATGATGGAAACAGTTCTCAATGGGTTGAATTTGGTCCAACACCTCAACAAATAAATACTGGTTATTCTAATAATGCTGGTATTGCCACGTATGCTACAGCAGCAGGAGTATCTACTAATGTTATAGGTGGTATTGCATCAGTTACTCAACTTTCAGTATCTGGTGTAGCAACAGTTTCTGAAATAAGAATTCAAAATGTTGCAGAAAAACTTATAAGAACAGATGGAAATAATGTATCCATTACTTACAGTTCGAATAGTGCAAATACTGGATTATGTACCAATCCGAGTGGTAATATTACACTGAATGTAACTGGTATTCCAACAGACAGTTCTTTTGATAATCATGTGATTACATTTAGTGTAATTGTAACTCAAACTGGAACTGCAAGAAGTTGTACTGCAGTTAATTTGAATGGTGTTCCTGAAACAATATTTTGGTCTGGGGGTTCTTTAGCATCTGCAACCACTGGTGTTACAACAACTAGAGGATATGATATCTATAATTTTACTGGAATTAATACCGTAGGTTCTGCAAGTACTGCTGCAAATTATATTGTTCTTGGTATTGTGAATGGGGGATTTAGATAATGTCTCCAATTGTCAATAGGATTAGTTCTGGATTTGGATTTAATAGTAGGAAAAAAGTATCATCTGCATCATATTCTGGAGTAATACCAACAAATAGTTTATATTCTCATTGGGATTTTTCTGTATTAGCAGATGCTGTTGGAACTACTTATACTACGGATGGTACTGCAATTACCTCAGCAGCTGGAAATTCTATTGGAGGATCATCCACAACTCCACAACTTTATCATAAAAGATCTGGTACTGGTACTTTTTCAACTACAATTAGTACTCAAAATGGAATAAAATGTTTGTCTTTAGCATCGAATACTGGTACTCAAAATCAAGGAGCATTTTTAAATTCTGATGGAAATGCTTTTCCAAATATAGGAGCATCAGATTCTTATACTTGGATTTCTGTTTGGAAACACACAACAACAATTTCAAATTATACTAGAATGTATAGGTGGTATTTGGCTGGTTATAGTTATGATTTTAATCATGGAACTTATTGGGTCAATTCTTCTAATGATGAACTTGATGTTTTTAATTATGCTGCCGCATCAAAGGCTGTATCTATTACTAGTGGTAGTAATAGGGGATCAACATCTTTTGTTCATTATGATGTTGTTACAGTTACTGGAAGCGTATATAACGTTTCATATAATACTAGTCTAGGTTCTGCGAATACTTCTTCAGGTACAATTTCTGGAATAACTTATTCTACACAAGTAGATGCAAATAGATATTTTCAAATTAGACCTGTAGATTATAGTGGCAATACTACTTATCCAGCATTAGTTGCATGTGAATTTGCATTTTATAATAGATCTATGGACTCAACAGAAAGGGCATCAGTTATAAGTAGTCTTAGAACTAAATGGGGATAACTTTAGTATGATAACCAAACATAAAATAAATAACTTTTAAAGAGATATAAACATGGCACTTGATTTTCCAATCAGTCCAACAATAGGTCTTACTACTTCTATAGGAACGAAAACTTGGAAGTGGAATGGCCAAGGATGGGAATTGGTGCCAAATATTATTGTAGGTTCTCAAGGAACTCAAGGTATTATTGGTATTGGATCTACTGGTACTCAAGGATCACAAGGTCTTCAGGGTATTGGATCTCAAGGATCCCAGGGTACTCAAGGTCTTCAAGGAATCCAAGGTCTTCAAGGAACTATTGGCATTGGATCTACTGGTTCTCAAGGATCGCAGGGTACTCAAGGTCTTCAGGGTCTTCAAGGAACTATTGGCATTGGATCTACTGGATCTCAAGGACTCCAAGGTCTTCAGGGTCTTCAGGGTCTTCAAGGAACTATTGGCATTGGATCTACTGGATCTCAAGGATCTCAAGGATCTCAAGGACTCCAAGGTCTTCAAGGTACTCAAGGTCTTCAGGGTCTTCAAGGAACTATTGGCATTGGATCTACTGGATCTCAAGGACTCCAAGGTCTTCAGGGTCTTCAGGGTGTTGGATCTCAAGGTCTTCAGGGTCTTCAAGGATTACAAGGTCTTCAAGGTACTATTGGTATTGGTTCAACAGGATCTCAAGGTCTTCAAGGATCTCAAGGATCGCAAGGTCTTCAAGGTCTTCAAGGTCTTCAAGGTCTTCAAGGTACTCAAGGATCGCAAGGTCTTCAAGGAACTATTGGCATTGGATCTACTGGATCCCAAGGATCCCAAGGATCCCAAGGTACTCAAGGACTCCAGGGTACTCAGGGAACACAAGGTGTTTCTGGCCCAGTAGCAGGTAGTGCTAATCAAGTCGTCTATAAGGATGGTTCCAATAATCCAACTGGATCCAATAACTTTACTTTTGATGGATCCAATCTTTATATTGGTGGAAATATTACTATTGGAGGTACAACAGCATTCCTTGCTGTTAATGAAGTTAAAATTAAGGACAAAAATATTGTCCTTGGTATTACTACAAATACATTAAACCAAGATGTTTCAACTGATACCACTGCAAATCATGGTGGTATTGCTATTGCGTCAACTGAAGGAAGTCCATTATTTGATATTGATGTTGGTTTTGGTACTGATAATATTCCAAGAACATATAAGCAAATTATGTGGTTGAAGTCTGGTTCCTTTACTGGACTGAATACTGATGCTTGGTTATTTAATTATGGAGTGGGTATTGGCACTGATCAAATTCCTAATGGAGTAAGACTTGCTGTCGGTGGGATGCAAGTTACTGATACTACATTAGATGTTGGTGGGAATATAAGACTTCGTTCTGGTCTTTATGATGTTTACAATAATGTAGGCGCCGCTAATTCAATCTTAGTTTCTACTGGTGCTGGAGTTTCTTGGACTACTCCTTTTGGTGCTGGTTTGCAAGGTGCTCAAGGAAACCAAGGTCTTCAAGGTGTTGGATCACAAGGATCTCAAGGTCTTCAAGGAACTATTGGTTCTCAAGGCCTTCAAGGAGTTCAAGGAACTATTGGATCACAAGGTTCTCAAGGATTACAAGGTCTTCAAGGTTCTCAAGGATTACAAGGTCTTCAAGGTACTATTGGTATCGGATCTACTGGTACTCAAGGTTCTCAAGGATTACAAGGTCTTCAAGGTATTGGATCACAAGGTTCTCAAGGCCTTCAAGGAGTTCAAGGAACCATTGGTATCGGATCTACTGGTACTCAAGGATCTCAGGGTACTCAAGGAAATCAAGGTACTCAAGGAAATCAAGGTACTCAAGGTACTCAAGGTCTTCAAGGAGTCATTGGTATTGGATCTACTGGTTCTCAAGGATCTCAAGGTCTTCAAGGTCTTCAAGGTCTTCAAGGTCTTCAAGGTCTTCAAGGAAACCAAGGTCTTCAAGGTGTTGGATCACAAGGTCTTCAGGGAACTATTGGTATTGGATCCACTGGTACTCAAGGCCTTCAAGGTCTTCAAGGTGTTGGTTCACAAGGTTCTCAAGGATTACAAGGTGATGGATCACAAGGTCTTCAGGGAACTGTTGGTATTGGATCTACTGGTACTCAAGGATCCCAAGGTCTTCAAGGTGTTGGATCACAAGGTCTTCAAGGTCTTCAAGGTGTTGGTTCTCAAGGTCTTCAAGGTCTCATAGGAATTCAAGGTCCAGCAGGATCTGGTGGTGGCGGAGGAGGAGGATTATCAAGTTGGATTTATAAAACAGCAAACTATACTGCAACAACTGGGGATCAAATTATTGCAAATACTTCTGGTGGAGCATTTACAATTACTCTTCCAGCAACTCCATCAACTGGAAATATTGTCCGTATATCTGATGGTGCAAATTGGGTAACGTATAACCTAACAGTTGCAAGAAATGGTAGTACAATTGAAGGATTGTCTGAAGATCTAACATTAGATTTGGGATTAACAATTGTAGATTTAATATATGATGGAACAACCTGGCAAGTATTCAGTTCATTAGGTCCACAAGGACCTACAGGACCTACAGGACCTACAGGACCTACAGGATCGGGAGGAGGTACTGGTACTATAAATGAACTTGACGCTGCACTTTTCTCATAAATATTTAAAAAAAGATAATGGCACTTAGAAGAACTAAATTATTAAGTATTCAATCAGTAACTGGAATTGCTACGGTTGGCATTTTTACTGTAGGAACTACTCCAACTGCAGGTGGTGTTGGCATTGCTTCTACTACTTATTTGAGAAGTATTATTATGCATAATACTGGTCTTAATACTGCAACTTCGTCAATTTATGTTTATCCAAGTACAGTTGCAGTTTCTGGTGTTGGAGTAACTTCCTTTCGATTGGCGAGAGTTGATCTTGGAACAAATGAAACGTATTTCTTTGAAACGAATTATCCTCTTGTTCTTGTAAATCAAGAAAAGATTGTTGTGGAGGTTACTCAACCAAGTCTTTCTGTTGGTGGGGCAGGTATTGGAAGTGCGATAAACTATCAGATTATCGGTGATACTGATATTTAATGGTTGATTCATTATGTCAATAAAGAGTACAAGAATTATTGGATCTATTAAAGGAGCAAAATTTGGATCTACCAAAAGAACTGGTGGTGGAACTACGATTGAATCTGGTGGAGTAACTAGTGGATTGATCATACATTATGATTTTGGTAATACTAGTTCCTGGCCAGGATCTGGAACTACTGTGACTGATTTAAGTGGTACTAGTAATACTGGAACTCTTGCATTTACTGGAACTGCACCTGATTATAGTACTGAAAATGGAGGTTCTGTAGTTTTTATTGATAGTTTCAGTCAGTATCTTTATACAACAACACTATATACAAATCCCCAATCTTTTACTATTAGTGCTTGGTTTAAAACTGCCGCTGCTAATGGTAAAAAAATAATTGGGTTTCAATCTGCTCGAATAGGAACTACTGCTGATGCACATGATAGGCAGATTTACATAGGTACTGATGGGAAACTATATTTTGGTGTTTATGATGGGGCAGTTAAATCTGCAATTTCGCCATTAACATATAATGATAATAACTGGTATCATGTTGCGGGAACTTATGGTGGAGAAGGAACTACCGTAAGATTGTATGTCAATGGAGTATCGATTGCAACAAATACTGCATCTAATGCTGAAAACTCTAGTGGATATTGGAGAATCGGGGCATATAGAAATACATGGGTAAATGGTGGTGATGGATATTATATTGGTAATATTGGTGTGGTGCAAGTTTATAACCGAGGACTTTCTTCGGTAGAAGTATTGCAAAATTTTAATGATAAAAAGGGAAGATTTGGTCTTTAATTAAACTTTATAGGTTTTTCATATGGCAGTCAGAACTACAAGTAAAACTTCTAGCGGCGGGTTTGTTCCTGGCAAAGTATTGGATGGATATTCAGTACCTTTTGATAGAACTAAATGGACTGGTGGTGGAACTAATGATAATAGTGGTGGAGGTATTTATAACTTCACTACATTTACCTTTACAACTGGTGGTGCAACTGGAAGAAATGGACCAACTTCATTTGCAGCAGTCTCAAGTTACACATCACAATCTTGGTATTCAACTTATTTTTCCGTTTCATCTGGAATACAAAATTGGACTGCACCTGCTACTGGAAACTACACGATTCGTGCTGCTGGTGCTGCTGGACAAAATGGAAATTTTGCTACTTATTGTAGGGGAATTGTTATTGAATCTACCATATCCTTAGTGGCGGGGCAACAATATAAAATATTGGTTGGACAAAAAGGATCTGTATATGTAACTAGTTCTGGTGGTGGTGGTGGTGGAACTTTTATGACAACCACTGGAAATAGTCCCATTATAGTTGCTGGTGGAGGAGGAGGTGCTACCACTAACTCAGCAACACTTTATTCTGGAAGTGATGGGCAATCTGGAACATCTGGATCTAATAGTAGTGAAGGATATGGTACTGGTGGAACTTCTGGAAATGGTGGAACTGGTGCAGTAGGTGGGAGTGGATCTAGATGGGGTGGAGGTGGAGGAGGTTTACTGACTGACGGTACAAATGCTGCCAGTAATACTAGTGGATTGGGATTTGCTTTTGTAAATGGTGGGCAAGGTGGAAATTCTGGTGGTACTAATACTGCATATGGGGGTTTTGGTGGTGGTGGAGGAACTCATGGAAACGCTGGAGGTGGTGGAGGTGGTGGTGGATATTCTGGCGGTGGAGGTAGTGGAGAAAGCACAGGTACTATTACTGCTGGTGGTGGGGGAAGTTATTCTCAATCTACAATTAGTGTAATTGGATATAATACTGGAGATGGATATTTGATTGTGACTAGAATATAGATGTTGTTTTATAATTTTATTAATTGAAAGAATAAATATTTAAAATAGTAAGTTAAAACTGTGCTTTTATCCAGTTTACTTGGAGGATCTTTTCAAGGCATTCAAGGAATTGCAGGTCTTCCAGGCAATTTTCAAGGTACTCAGGGTGTTCAAGGTGTAGGTTCTCAAGGTCTTCAAGGTCTTCAAGGACGTCAAGGTCTTGCTGGACAATTTGCTGGACAGGGTGTTCAGGGACTTCAAGGACTTCAAGGTACTCAAGGTGTTCCTGGTCTTTTTGCTGGCCAAGGTGCTCAAGGTACTCAAGCAACTCAAGGTCTTCAAGGTAATCTTGGAATTCAAGGTCTTTCTGGATTATTTGCTGGCCAAGGTGTTCAGGGTGTTTCTGGTGGTGGAGGAGGATCATCTTCTTTAACTATTTCTGAATCAAATTCAAATACTCCACAATATATTGGATTTGTTACAAATACGAGTGCAACTTCAATTGGAATCACTCAAACCAATCTAACATTTGTACCCTCAAGTGGGAGACTTGGTATTGGAGTTACATTTCCACAATTTTCTGCTGATGTTGGTGGAGATGTTCGCGTTCAATCTGATAATAAAGTAAGATTTGGTGGAACTTCTTCTAGCACGAACTTCTATATACAATATAACTCAACTACAAATAGTTTAGATTTTGTAGCAGGATAATATGTCAATTGTAGGAAGATTAGATCAATATGCATCAATGCTCGTGAATGAGTTTGATGATACAACTTCAAATGATAATGGAATTGCCGCATCTGCTGGATCTGTTGGAACATACTATTCTTCAGAGTTTTCTGAAAATATAGGAGTTACAACATTAACTGCTAATGTTTTTAAACCATACGACATTATTGGTGATGAATTTGCTGGAGTTTCTTATGGATCTGGAACAGGAACTTATATGAGACAAAATACTGATAAATCTGTGATTGTATATACTGAAATTGATGAAATCACATCTTTTACATAACTGATAAATATAACAAAGGTATTCATTAATTATGGCAAGAAAGGCAATACTGGAAACGGGATATACATTTACACCTTCCACAAATACCATAGTCATTCCTCGTGCTATACAGAGGGAACGATTGATATTGATTACCAATGTGACGACGAACACAGTAATCTATAATTTTTCTGATTCGAATCTAAAAGCAAATGCTTATACAGTATTAACTTCTGGTGGTGGTAATACAACTACAACCACAATCGTATTGAATTATAGTACTGCCGCAATGAGTAGTACAGATAAACTTCAAATTATTGTAGATGAGTACGATGAAAAGTTTACTCCATCAGAAATTTATACTGATCCTGTAAATAAATTTAGAACATCTCAAGCACAAGCACTGATTGATACTGACTTTGAGTATGGTACTCAAATTACGAAGTGGGAAAACTTGGCGATGATTAATAATCGTCCATTCTCATTTCCTTCTGCAATTGGTATTGCAACAATTAGTTCTATTAATATTCCAACAAACTCAAGAACTGTTACTGTTGGATTGCAGGGTGCAGCACCTGGCATAGGAACTGCAATTTCGGTTCAGGATTGTTATTTAAATATTGCAAATGGTAACTTCATTGTAGAAACAAATAGTGGAGTTGGCAATACAATTTTTACTTATACGGCAAGAGCAACAAATACTGGAACAGTAACAAATATTTTTGATCCGAATAAAACAGTAATTAATAATGGTATTGTTTATACTAGTGCTGCAATTGGGAGTACTCCTTCATTTGCTTGGACTTCTGGAACAGAAATTACGGTAAATACAACAGTTCCTCATGGTCTTGCAATTGGAAATCAGATTGCAGTAATTGGTACAACTGAAACTGTTGCAAATGGTTCGTTCGTTGTTACAACAATTAATAGTTCAACTCAATTTGTTTATTATGCAAATAATACCCCATCAGCAGTTCCAACTGGTGGTTTAATTTATGTAAGACCGCAAGGTCAATTTTTACATCGCCCTTTTGATGGTGGAGTTATTTTTTCAAATAATGCATCTTCAAACTTTGAATCAGCAACTCGTCAAACAAGAAGATATTTTCGTTATCAGTCTGGCAAAGGTATACAAGTTAGTTCTGGTACTTCTCTTAAACCAAATCTTCAAATTGATTCGTTAACATATAATCCCGCAACGAATCTTGTTACGGTTCAAACTAAAGAACAACATAATATTCAAGCATCAACTCCAGGAACCACAATTACAATTTCTGGTGCAAATGAAACTGGATATAATGGATCTTATAATATAACTTCCGTTACTGGTTATAATACTTTTCAATATACTCCATTAACAACACCGTCTGCAACAATTGCTTCTGGTACATATATTTGTAATATATCTGGATGGTATGGGTGCTTTAATCGTCTTGGTGCATTTGATTCTCAAAATGGAATCTTTTTTGAATTTGATGGTCAAACACTTTATGCAGTTCGTAGAAACTCTACTTTCCAACTTTCGGGAAGAGTGAGTGTTGTAAGTGGAAATAATGCTGTAGTACAGACAAATGAAACATTTCCAACTAGATTTTCAAAACAATTAAATATTGGTGATTTTATTGTTCTTCGTGGACAGTCATATCGTGTTGTTGATATTGCAAGTGATACAAGTATGACGATTTCTCCTTCATATAGAGGAGCAACTGCTGACTTCGTGATTATTTCGGAGACTATAGAAACAAAAATTCCACAGTCACAATGGAACCTTGACAAGTGTGATGGTACTGGTCCTTCTGGTTATAATCTTGATTTATCCAAGATGCAGATGTTTTACTTGGATTATTCTTGGTATGGTGCTGGATTTGTTCGTTGGGGATTTAGAGGTGCTGATGGTAATGTAATTTATTGTCACAAACAGGTCAATAATAATGTAAATACCGAAGCATATTTGAGAACTGGAAATTTGCCAGCAAGGTATGAGTCTATAAGTGTTCCTGCAACTACATATCTAACATCAACTTTAAACTCTGGAGATACTTTGGTAAGTGTTGCAAGTACATTAGGGTTCCCTAGTGCAGGAACAGTGGTTATAAGAAATGCAAATACTTATGAGTATGTAAATTATACTGGTATTGGAACAACTACATTTATTGGATTAACAAGAGGAAAACCAGGTAATGCTTCTCTTTCTCTTACAGTTCCATTGGGATCAAATATAGCAACTGGATCAACTACAAATTTACAAGTAGGTCAAAGAGTTATTGGTGGTTTTCCTGAAAGTACTTATGTCAGTGCTCTTGGAATTGGTACTATTTATTTAAGTCAGGCATCAACAGCATTAAATCCAACAGTAACAATCGCTCCAATGGGTGCAACTGTTGGGCAAACATTTACTTATTCAGCAACTGACCCAACGGCCATTGAACTTGCATTCCCAACATATGGCCCTTCTATCTCTCACTGGGGAACAAGTGTGATTATGGATGGACGATTTGATGATGATAAATCCTTGATCTTTACCTATGGGCAAGTTGGTATTACTACTCTTGCTGCAACGGGAGCTACTGGTTCAACAAGAGCACTAATTGCAATTCGTGTTGCCCCATCAGTTGATAATGGTGTTGCAGCATCATTTGGGACAAGAGAATTAATTAATAGAATGCAGTTAAAACTTGTTGCTCTCGATCTTACTTCACTTACGGCAAACTCTAACATTCTTGTAAGAGCATTTTTGAATACAACTCCAAGTACTGCAACAAATTGGACAAATGCTGTTGGTAATGTCGCTAATATTCAAAATTCAAGTCTGGCACAAATTGCTGATTATGCATCTGTTGGTGGAGCAACTGGAGTTCAGGTAATTGGTGGTGAGGTTACTGCTGGTTTCTTCGTTGGATCTGGAGCAAATTCCATTGATCTTACCCAGGTTCGAGACTTAGGTAATTGTATTCTTGGTGGTGGTGGGGCAACAAGTGGAATAGGAATTTATCCAGATGGTCCTGATACACTTACAATTGTTGCAACTAATTTGTCAGCAACTGCGACAAACGTTGCAACAAGACTTTCTTGGACGGAGGCGCAGGCATAATGGCAAAACTTAAATCTGGTACAAGAATCTATGGTGATGCAACTGTTGATAATAAACTTCAAGTTACTTCTGGACCAATATTAGTGGGAACTGCAACATCTACAGGAACAGCATCTCAACCACTTCAAGTAACTGGTAGTGCTTATATTTCTGGTGGACTTGGAGTTGGAGTTGCAAATAATACAACAGCAGGAAACATTGTTGTTTCTGGAACAGTTACTGCAAACTCTGACGAAAGACTTAAAAAAAATATTAAACCTCTTGAAAATGCTCTTGAAAAGGTATTGGCACTGAGAGGGGTTGAATATGACCGCATAGACAATGGAGAACATCAAATCGGTTTAATCGCACAGGAAGTTGAAAAAATTGTACCTGAGATTGTATATCCCAAAGGACCCGCACCAGATTATGAAAAAAAATCTGTTGCTTATGCAAATCTTATTGCCCTATTAATTGAAGCAATCAAGGAACAAAATATAGAAATACAAAAACTGAAAGAAAAACTAGAGGGAAGTTGATATGCCAGTCGGTGTAGGTTCTACTCAAGTTACTGGTATTGATTCGGTATCTAATGCGTCTGATGCCGTAAATAAGCAATATGTGGATATTTCTGCATCTGGTCCACCAATAACAAATCAAGATAATAACTTTTTAACCACTAATGGCAATACTTCATCTTGGCAACCAGTAGGATCATATCAAGAATATATTGCTGCTGGAACGTATACCTTTAATGTACCGTCTCAAGCAAAACAACTGTTCATAGAAGCAACGGGTGCTGGAGGGAGTGGAGCATCAGGAACTAGAGATGCATCTTCTTATGTGAACACTGGTGCTGGGCAATGGTTTTTAAGAACTTCTAGTCATTCTAATAGTATTTCAGGGTATTATCAGGGTCCAGGAATGATATATGCGAACAATGTATTTTATGCAGGAACTGATGGTGGAGCAGTTCTTGCTTCTACTGATGCAATTACTTGGATTACGAGAACAAGTGGATTTGGTGCAACTGCAATTGGTTCTATCGTGTATAGTGGAAATCTTTATGTTGTATGTGGTAATGCTGGAAAATTAATTACCTCTACTGATAGTATCACTTGGACAATGCAAACAACAGGTGCCAGTACTGCTAGACTTAATGCTTTAGAATTTAATAATGGCATTTATGTTCTTGGTTTAGATAATGATGCTCGTATTTTTGCTTCTACAAATGGCATTACCTGGTCCTTAAGAACTTCTGGATATCCTACCGGAAATGCAATATATAGAATTCTTTATGCTGGAGATCAATATGTTACTAGTGGTGGTTCTGGAAGATTTCAAACTTCTACAGATAGTATTACTTGGGTAATTAGAACTGGAGTTAATAATAATTTTTATATTAGTGTATCTTATGGAAATGGTCTTTATTTTGCTACTGGTACATCTGCCGATATAATTGTTTCTACAGATGCAGTTACTTGGACTGCAAGAACTAGTGTAAGTTATTTACAATCTTTATATGCAACAACTTTTGCGAATAATACTTATTATGCTGTTGGTGGTGCTGGATTTATATTCTTTTCTACTGATACTGTTACTTGGTCATTCAGAACTTCACCAGGTGCTTTTGGTAGTGGTTGGAAAGGAGTGGTATATGGCAATAATACTTTTGTTGTCGGTGGTGATTCTGGATATATTGGTGCTGCTTTACCTCCTACTGGATTTGCTGGAAGTGGTGGAGGTGGAGGAGCAGCGGCATCTTGGAATATTTCAAAAGCATATATTAGTGGCACTACATTAACCGTTAAAGTTGGAAAAGGTGGTGTATATGGAGCATCTGGAGATTCGAGTGTAGTATCTTGGGCAGGACCTGGAGGAAACTTTTCTATAACTGCAAATGGTGGAAGTGCTGGAACTAATGTATATAACTCTTCAACTCAATCACTTCCTGGTGGGGCAGGAGGTACAATAACGGCATCATCAAATTATCTTCAAGCATCTGCTGGAACTGCTGGTGGTAATGGTGGTATTTTTGAGGCACTTCAAGTACCATCAAATGCAACAACTGCAACTTCATCTTTTCAAACTACTGGTGGTGGTGGTGGAGCAGTTTCTAACTCTAACACAAATAGTTCAAATTTTTATGGATCTTATGGATCTTTGGGAGGTACAATTAACTATTATGGAAATACTGTATCTTCCACATTAGATCAGAGAAATATGAATGGTACAAGTGCAACAAACATTACTGGACTTTCTTATGGTTATGGTGGAAATGGTGGAAGTTCGAATGCTCTTGGCGGAAGTTTTTGGAGATTAAGAACTGCCAATACCGGTGGTATTGTTCTTTATACGACTTATTATGATGGATCAAATTACATTTATGGTGGTGATGGTGGCCGCTTGGGATTCTCTACCGATAGTATTGTTTGGGTTTTGAGAACTTCTTCTTATGGTGCTAGTGTAATTTTGGGGGTAGTTTATGGTAATGGTGTTTATGTGATTGATGGAAACTCTGGATTAAGAAGTTCTACTGATTCAATCAACTGGACATTTAGATCATCTGGAACTGCAAATCAAATTGGAAGTACTTTTTCTGGACCTTCTTTGTCATATCAAGGTGGATTTTTTTATGGTGTTGGCGCCTCTGGTGCTCTAATTGCTTCTACGGATGCCATTGTTTGGCAACTAAGAACTGCTGGAACAACGGGACAAATTTATTCTATAATTTATGATAATGATCAATATATTCTTGGAGCAGCTTCTAGAGTGATTAATGTATCTACAAATGGTATTGTTTGGATTGCAAGAACTTTGGGTATAGGCGGTATTGGCGATGTTTCATCATTGGCATATGGCAATGGAAGATTTATAGCATCTAATAGAAGTGGTAATAGTGTTTCTACTTCTACTGATACCATTACTTGGATTGTGAGAACTTTAAGTAGTGATCCATATGCTTCAATTTATGGTGGTGGGACTTATATTGCTGCTGGCAATTCTAATTATGTTCATGCATCTATCGATTCTTTTACTTGGCACTTAAGAACTGGTGGATGGGTTAATGGTGGTAATGTCAGTGGTGGGTGTTTTGGAAATAATATTTTTCTACTTGTGAGCAGTGGTTCAGATATGATTGCGACGACTGCAACAAAGGCGGGCCGTGGTGGAAATGGAGTTTGTGGAGGCGGTGGTGGTGGTGGAGCATATGATGGTGCAAGCACTGTTCCAGGATTTGGTGGAAATGGTGGTGATGGTTATGTTCGTATTAGTTGGCAATAGGAGAAAATAAATGGCAATACTAGGATCTAATTTTATTACTGGCATTACAACAGCAACTCAGGGAACTGATGGTGTTTATAAGTCTTATGTCGATAATCTTTCAACATTGCCATCACAAACTGGAAATGATGGAGAGTTTTTAACTACGACTGATGGTACAAGTGTTTCATGGGATTATGTTTCAAACTATCAAGAGTTTTCTACAACAGGATCTCCACAAACATTTACAGTGCCTTCTCAGGCAAATCTTTTATATGTTGAGGCAGTTGGTGCTGGAGGTGGTGGAAGTACTGGAACAACTGGATCTACTTTTGCAAAAAATGGTCTTACTTGGTCATTAAGAACTTCTGGTTTTGGATCGACGACGATTTCAAATATTACATCAGGTGGAACAACTTATGTTATTTCTGGAGCAGGAGGAGCATTGAGATCTTCAACTGATACAATCACTTGGATTGTAAGATCCTCAGGATTTGGAACAACCAATATTAATAGTGCAACTTACTTTAATAATGAACATTTGATTGGTGGAAGAGTAGAAACGATTACCTGGGTCTTAAGAACTTCTGGAACTGGTAATGGTTTTTTAGCATCTCTTTATGCTAATAATACTTATTTTGCTGGTGGAAATTCTTCAAATTTAGCAACTTCCACGGATACTATTTCTTGGGTACTTAGAACTATTTCTTCTCCTTTAAATCAAGTTGGAAATGGTAATAATGGTGCTGGTTCTGGTCTTATTTTGGGGAATAATTTATATGTGTTCATTAATAATTCGAATAGCGGAGGAACAGGAACTTCTACAAATGGAATCGTATGGACTACAAGAACCAATGCTCCTATGGTTGCTGGTATTTATGGAATACATACTGTATTATATGGATCTTTACCAACTCCAACTTATCTAAGTGCTTCTGCAATAATAACAACTTCAACTGATGGTATTGGTTGGTTTACAAGAACTAGTCCCGTACCAATGAATCCAAATTATGTGTATTCTGGAATCTATAGTACTCTGAGTAGTAACTACTATGTTCTTGCGGGTATTAGTGGATATATACAAACTTCGACGAATACCATATACTGGACATTCAGAACTTCTTCAACTACCACTACGCTTAACAATATTGCGGTAGGTTCTGTTTATGCTATAGTTGGCAACTCGGGATTTATTGAAACTTCTACTAATGCCATACAATGGACATTTAGGACTTCTGGAACTGTAAGTAATCTTTATACCATTTCCCATAATAATAACTTATATGTTGCTGCTGGTGCATCTGGAACTAATCTAACTTCTACGGATGGTATTGCATGGGTATTGAGAACTTCTCCTTCAGGTAATGACATTTATACGAGTATCTTTGGTCAAGACATATATGTTTTTGGGGGAAGTTCTGGAGTCATACAAACTTCCAATCAAACAATCTTATCTTCATTTGGAACTGGGGCCCGTCTCCAAGCATCAACTAATGGCATAACTTGGGTCTTAAGAACTACAGCACTCAATACATTAACTGTAACTTTACTAAGTTCTGGTGGTTCTTATACCTTTGCTCATGGAACCAACTATAGAGGTGATATTGGATTCCTAAATGTTTCTACAGATAATATTAACTGGATTGCAAGAACTTCTGGATTTGGTTCAACTGCGATTAATGCCTTTAGTTATGGAACTGTTTATGTTGCTGGCGGTAATAATGGAATCTTAAATACTTCAACTGATACTATTACCTGGATCTTAAGAACATCGGGATTCGGTACTTCCGCGATTAATACACTTACTTATGGGTCTGTTTATGTATCTGCAGGATCTGATAAATTCTTAACCTCTTCAACTGATGCAATCACTTGGACTCTAAGAACTGTAGGGTTTTCTGGAGATTCAATCTATACTCTTTCATATTCTTCTGCATCTTTGAGTTATCTTCTGGCAGGTGATAATGGAGGAGTTTATGTCTCAACAGATGCTATAGTTTGGAGAGTAAATACTTCTAATACGACACAATCTTTAAGATCATCAATATCTGTGAATAATAATTACTATGTTGCTGGAGTATCTGGATCTTTAATTACTGCACAATCTCAGTTATCTGGTACTGGCGGTTCTGGAGGTTCTTATACTTCTTGGTATATTCCCAAATCTATAGTAACTTCAAATGTAAGTGTAAATATTGGAGTCGGTGGAACTGGAGCAACAACTGAAACTAGTTCTGGATCTGCAGGAGCAGGAACAACAATATCATGGACTGGCCCTGGAGGAACTTATACACTAGTTGCAAATGGTGGTGGTGCTGGTGGTGTTGCTGGAATTGCTCAAACAAATATCACGAATTATTATTATACAACTGCTGGCGGCCCTGGTGGTGTTACTGCGATCAATGGTGTTGGAGTGTCTGCTACGGCACAGGCAAACTCATTCCAATCAACGGGCGGTGGTAGTGGAGCAGGAACACCATCTTCCGCAGGAGGTGGTGGTGGTTCGATTACTTTCTATGGCAATACTATTTTCTCTGCTGGTGGAAGTAATACAGGATCGAATGGTGCAGTTGGTATTGCAATCACTTCACTTCCTTATGGTTTTGGTGGAGGTGGAGGAGGTGCTGGTATATCAAGTGCTGGCGCAGGTGGTAATGGAACTCGTGGAGGTGGTGGAGGTGGAGGTGCTGCCATTGGATCTACTTTTGCGAATGGTGGAAATGGTGGCGATGGATTTGTGAGGATCACCTGGTGGTAATAAATAACTTATATTAATGTTGAATAAATGGCAATATTAGGCAGCAATAATATTACTGGTATTAGTACAGTAGTTAATACAACAGATGCGGCAAATAAGACTTATGCAGATGCTGTATTAACTGGTACTCCAATATATCCATCTGTATCTGGAAATGGTGGTAAGTTTTTAAGTGTTTATCCTGGAGCATTTTACTGGACACTTAGAACTTCTGGATTTGGTACTACTAATATTAATGCTGCGACTTATGGAACTGTTTATGTTAATGGTGGAGATTCTGGAACATTAACAACTTCAACCGATACTGTTTCCTGGTCCTTAAGAACATCAGGATTCGGTACTTCCGCGATCAATAACTTAGCATCTTCAGGAACAAATTATGTTGCTTCTGGAGTTTCTGGAACCTTAACTTCTTCAACTGATTCTGTTTCCTGGTCTTTAAGAACATCAGGATTTGGTACAACTAATATTGCAAAATCAATATATTTTAACAATGAATATTTGATTGCTGGTAGAGCAGAAACCGTTTCTTGGACTTTAAGAACTTCAGGATTTGGTACAACAGCGATTTATAGTATCGCATATAATAATGGAATCTATCTTGCTGGTGGGTATGCTGATTATACAACCTGGACTCAAAGAACTTTTGGTACAGTATTTACTCCATACTCTTTAGGATATGGAAACAATCTTTATCTTGCAGGAGGAACGGGAGCAGTATTATTAACTTCAACCGATGCAGTCAATTGGGTTTCGAGAACTACGGGATATGGTACAACTGCTCTTCATAATGTTGGATATGGTAATAATTTATATGTTGCTACTGGTCTTGCTGGATCCATAACAGTTTCGACAGATGGTATTTTTTGGACTAAGAGAACTTCTGGAACTACTTTAGATTATTCAAATGCTATTGATGTTGGACCTCTCATCAATTATGGAAATGGAGTTTATCTTGTGGGTGGTAGTGGAGGTTATTTCTCAACTTCTACCGATTCAATTAGTTGGTTTGCAAGATCAACTGGATTGGGATTTGTTAGCATATATTCAATTGTTTATGGGAATACCCCAATCAATACATATGGCGTAACTACTAATGTTGCTAGATCATTTTCATCTTCCACTGATGGAATTAACTGGGTTTTAAGAACCACTGGATTTCCTGCTAATGCAATTTTTACTTCCACTTATGGAAATTCTTTATATGTTATCGGTGGGTTTAATATTGCATCATCTACGGATTGTATTAGTTGGGTTTTAAGAACTGTAGGTACAATGGGTGCCAATGTGTATGCATTGACCTATGGTAATGGAATTTTTAATGCGAGTGGTGCTGGTGGAAATACTGCAACATCAACTGATGCGATTACTTGGATTGCACGAACTTCTGGATTTGGTACATCTACAATATATACCTCCACTTATGGTAATAATACTTTTGTGGTGGCAGGACCTGGATTTTCAGTACCTACAATTTCAACATCAACGACAAGTATTTTGGGATCGATTGGTAATGGTGCAATTTTAAGGGCTTCAACCGATACTATTTCTTGGGCATTAAGAACTGCAGGACTCAACACTCAAGGTATTACTGCCTTAACATCTGGTGGTGGATATTATCTTGCAACATCAAATAACTATTTGAATCAAGGTAATGTTCTTGTTTCGACTGATAGTATTAACTGGACAGCGAGAACCGTTGGAACAACTGCCACTCTGGGAAACAGTGTTGGTAATAGTGGACCAACATTCGTATATAGTGGAAGTCTTTATGTTACTGGAGGATCATCTGGTACTATTATATCTTCGACAGATACTATTTCTTGGACCTTAAGAACAACAGGATTTGGTACAAGTACCATTAATGCTTTGGCATATGGGCAAAATGCAACTGAAAAATATGTTGCATCTGTACCATCATTCACATCATCTTCCACAGATTCGATTGCTTGGGTGATTCGAACTACTGCGATTGGTGCTGGTAACTCATTAGTTGGATTAATCTATGCAAATAATCTATATCTTGGATGTGGTGCAACATATATAACCGTTTCAACGAATGCGATTCATTGGGTCTTAAGAACTTCTGGACTCGGATCTACATCACTATTACAACTTACTTATAATAATGGAGTCTATGTAGGTGCTGGTCAAAATGGAAGTACTGTAACATCGACTGATACGATTACTTGGGTCTTAAGAACTTCTGGATTTGGTACAACTGCAATATCGACGATTGGAGTTGGAAATGATATCTATGTCTTTGGTACTAATACTGGAGACATACAAACTTCCAATCAAACAATCTTATCTTCATTTGGAACTGGAGCACTTTTACGGGCATCAACTGATGGAGTTTCTTGGACTTCTAGAACAACTGCAGTTAATACACTAGCAATCACTGCACTAGGTTCTGGTGGTTCTTATGCTTTTGCTCATGGAACCAACTATATGGGTGAAGTTGGATTTTTAAATGTTTCTACAGATAACATTAACTGGGTTTTAAGAACTTCTGGATTTGGTGCGACGGCGATTAATGCTTTTGGTTATGGTAATAATACTTATACTATTGCTGGCAATGCTGGTCTCTTAAGAACTTCTACAGATACAATCTCTTGGACTTTAAGAACAACTGGATTTGGTACGACGGCGATTAATAGTTTATTTTATGGTGGAACCCAATTTGTTGCCTTTGGTTCTGCGGGAACACTAGCAATATCTACAGATGGAATCTCTTGGATTTCGAGAGTTAGTGGATTTGGATCTACTTCAATCACAACTTCTGTTTATGGTTCTTCGATTGTTGCTGGTGGTGTATCTGGAACTCTTGCGGTTTCCAATATAACTGCAAAACAGTGGCAAACGATTAACTCTACATCTAGTACAATCGGTTCTCCAATATATCGAGGATATCAGGAGTTTACTGCATCAGGAGCACAAACTTTTTATATTCCTCCAACAGCATCTCAGATTTATATTGAAGCAATCGGTGCTGGTGGAGGCGGAGCAGCAGGAAAAGCAACTGGAACTGTTGGATCTGGTGGTGGAGGAGGTGGTGGTGCTTATAACTCTTGGTTGATTCGTCGTCTAGAATTTGGAGATGCGCCCACAATCACAGTAACTCCAGGTACTGGAGGAACTGGTGGTAATATTAAAACAATGATTAGTAGTACTGATGGGATTATTTGGACCAGAACAAACAGTGCTTTTGGAGCAACTACAATTAATCATCTTGTATATGGAAATTCTCTTTATGTTGCAGTTGGAGATTCTGGAACAATTGCAACATCTGTTGATACAAATACTTGGATTTTGAGAACATCTGGATTTGGAACAACTCGAATTGGACGAAGTTTAGGGGGTGGCCCACTTTTGATTTATTCGGGATCATTATATGTTTTTGGAACTGATGTTGGAATATTTCCAAGTTATTATGGGACATCCACTGATGCGATTGTTTGGACTATAAGAGTTAGTGGAATTCCAAACTCTACCCAATATTCTTTAATGTATGGTACTGCACCAAGTGGAACTTATGTTATGACTGGTGTTAATGGGGCAATAATCACAAGTCCCGATGCTATTACTTGGACAATTAGAACTTGTGGTGGATCAAGTTCAATACTTTCATCAAATTATGTATCTTCGGAATCAACTCCATATATTGTTGGGGATCTTAATGGTAATATTTTTGTATCAACTGATGCTATTCGTTGGACTGCAAGAACATCTGGAATTGGTGCAGAGCAACTTAACAATTTGGCATATGGTAATGGAATTCATATTGCAGCGGGATTTAATAAACTTGCAAGTTCCACAGATACAATTAGATGGACAATTAGAACTACTCCAAATGCTATTGGATCTTATCGAGTAATTTATAATTCTGGAATTTTTGTCAATCAGTATGGTGGTACTACTGTAACATCAACTGATGCGATTACTTGGACTTTAAGAACAAATAGTGCATTAACTTCACTTTATGGTCTTACTTATGGAACTGTTTTTCTTGCTGGGGGATCGGGATTATTAATTACACCCACATCTGGTGGAAATACAACCCTAACTTGGACTGGAAAATCTCCAACAGGAACCGCTACTTATACCTTAACATCTTCTGGAGGAACTGGAGCATCTTCATCCGATGTAACTGCAGGAACTGCAGGTGCCGCAGCCGCAGTGACTTTAAACCCACTTTATACTACTGCTGGTCTTGCTGGTGGTGCTGGATTAACATCATGGGCAAGTGTAAACAATGCAATTCAATCAAATACATATCAAGTTACTGGTGGCGGTGGTGGTGCATTTAATACAAGAGCGGGTGGAAACTCTCTAACATATTATTATAGAAATGCATATAATACTGCAGGAAGTGCTTCTGGTGGTAATGGCATTGATGGTATTCCTGGATCTTATACTGGAAACATTGGATCTGGTGGTGGAGGTGGAGGAGCACTTTCGACTGGAATCAATAGTTGGTATTTAAGAACTTCTGGATTCGGTACAACCGCGATTGCTGCGCTTACATATGGTAATAGTTTCCATGTTGCTGGAGGATTTACACCAACTATTACCTGGGTCTTAAGAACTTCTGGTCAAGTATCTGCCAATATTGGTCCTGGTGGATTTACCACTGGTGGATATCCGATTACTTATGATGGATCATCACTTTATCTTTATTGTGCTCAATCTGGAGTTCTTGCGTCTTCGACAGATGCTATCACTTGGACTTTAAGAACCTCTGGATTTGGTACAACAGCGATTGGATCTGTTGCTTATGGTGTTGGAAGATATGTTGCTTGTGGCAATGGTCAGTGGATCACTGCTTCAACTGATGCGATTACCTGGACGGTAAGAACTGCTGGATTTACTGCGGCACAATATTCAAGTATGCTTTATGTGGATGGTAGATTTTCTATTTTGAGTTCAAACACAAATCCACCAATCTTTATTAACTCTACGGATTCTATTATTTGGACTCAAAGTGCAACTTTACCAACAGCGGTAACGAGTTATTCTGCTGCATTTACCTATGCAACTGGCGCTTCAAATCCTTATGTTGTTTCACCAAGTTCTTCTCCAGCACAGATTCTCGTATCCACTAATGCGACTGTTTGGATATTGAGAACATCTGGAACGACGCAAAACATCTATACATTTGCTTATAATGGATCTAATCTTTATGTTGGTGGTGGAACATCTGGATATCTTTCAACATCCACCGATACCATTTCTTGGACTTTAAGAACTGCTGGATTTGGTTCTAATATAATCTATACCATCGCTTATAATGGTGGTATTTTTACTGCTGGCGGAGCAGGACCAACCAATACAACTTCAACTGATGGTATTACTTGGATTTTGAGAACTTCAAACTTAAATAGTAATATGTTAAGTATTTTTTATAATAACAACACTTATATTGCTAGTGGTAATATAGGAACTTTAGCAGTTTCGACACAAAGTACTTTAAGTTCTCTTGGAAATGGTGGATTACTAACTGCTTCGACTGATGGAGTATCTTGGACTTTAAGAACTAACTCCAATATTCAAACAATCACATTATTATCTACAAGTAATAGTTACTATGTTGCGGCGGGAACAAACTATATTTCTCAGACTGCTTTGATTGCTTCTACAGATAATATCACCTGGATCGCACGAACCACTGGATTTGGAACAACTACGATTAGTGCAGTTACTTATTCTAATAATGAGTTTCTGATTGGTGGTGCTGCATCAACATTAGTTACTTGGACTTTAAGAACTTCTGGATTTGGGGCAAGTCCTACTATTTTTCATGCAATTTATGGTGGAACTTCGTTTTTGATTGGAGGATCTAATGGAATTGCTGGTGGTCTTATCTCTACATCAACAGATGGAGTATCTTGGTCATTAAGAAGTTCTGGATTTGGATCCAGTGGAATCAATTTTTATTCATATTTTAATGGTGAATATTTAATTGGAGGAAGTTCTACATCTATTACTTGGACTCTAAGAACTTCTGGAACTATTGGTTCAATTAATGCATCTGGTTTCAAAGGTACGAATTATTATGTTGGTGGAAATTCACCCTCAGTAATGTGGACTTTAAGAACTTCAGGATTTGGTACTTCCACAATACAAGGATTAATATATGGAAATGGTCTTTATGTTGCTGCAGTAACATCCACTGGATTTTTGAGAGCATCAACAGATGGTGTGTCCTGGACCGCAAGAACATCTCCTGTTATAGCACCATTTTTTGATACACAATCTGGAACTTATGATGGAACTAACTACTTTATTGTTGGTGGTGCTGTAACTTCTGGAGGTCTTCTTACTTCTACGGATACGATTTCTTGGTTTTTGAGAACATCAGGATTTGGAACTTCTTGGATTGGATCTATTTCCTATGGGTCTAGTGAAACTGAAAAATATATTATTGCTGGGCAAAGTGGTAGATTAAGTTCTTCTACCAATTCTATTGCCTGGACAATCAGAACTTCTGGATTTGGAACATCTAGCATTGTATCTGCTATTTATGATGGATCTGACTATTATGTTGGAGGTAGTGGACCACTTTTAAGAGCATCCACAGATGGAATTGCTTGGACAACAAGAACATCACCTATGAGTGGAGGTTGTACAAATATAGTTTATGTATCAAGTACTTATACTGCCACTAGTAACTCTGGTTCAATAGTATCTTCAACGAATGGTATTGAATGGGTATTAAGAACTTCTGGATTTGGTACAAGTGGAATATATGGTTTAGTATATAATAGTAATCTTTATGTTACTGCGTCTGTTGGAGGAAGAATCGCAACTTCTACAGATACAATCACTTGGATTACTAGAACTTCTGGAACAGTACAAGATTTTGTTGAAATGGCATCTGACGGAACCAACTATGTTGCTGCCGCAGCTGCGGGTGTGATTGTCACATCAACTCAAACAATCTTATCTTCGTTTGGTACTGGAGCATATTTTGCTGCTTCTACTGATGCAATTACTTGGATCTTAAGAACAACGGTCACTAATACTCAATCAATTACTACTCTTGCTTCAAGTAGTAGTTATTATGTTGCAGCAACAACAAACTATATGGGAGAATCTCTTGGAACATTAATATCTTCAACAGATACAATCTCTTGGACTTTAAGAACATCAGGATTTGGATCAACTGGTATTGTTAGTTCTACTTACTTTAATGGTGAATATTTAATTAATAGTCGAGGGGAACCATTAGTATGGACTCAGAGAACAGTTGTTGGAACTTCAACGGGTCTTGGTGCTCTTACATTTGGTAATGGATTCTATCTTGCTGGTGGTTATGGAACAAATGCTTCTGTTCAAGTTTCTACAAATGCTATTCAATGGGTTTTAAGAACTTCTGCAAACGCGGCCCCAGCATCAATTATGCAAACGATGGTCTTCGGTGGCGGTATCTATGTTGTTGGAGATTCTTGGCCACAGATAAGAACTTCAACAGATACAATTAACTGGACTTTAAGAACTGGTGGATTTCTTGGTGGTGGAGTGGTTTCTACTCTCGCATATAGTGTAACACCAACAGAAAAATATGTTGGCGGTAGATCTGGTGGAATAGCAGGATTAATATCTTCTACAAATGCTATTCAATGGACTTTGAGAACAACAGGGTTTGGTACATCTTCAATTAGTGCTGTTGTTTATGGAAGCAATGCTTACATTGCTGCAACTGCTGGTGGTGCAATATCGGTATCAACGGATGCGATTGCTTGGACTATGAGAACCTCTGGGTTTGGTACTTCCAATATTCTTACACTTGCTTATAATGGATCAAATCTTTATGTTGTTGGGGGTGCTTCTGGAACCTTATTATCTTCAACAGATACAATTGCTTGGACTTTAAGAACTTCTGGATTTGGTACTTCTCAGATTAATACACTTTCTTATGGTAATAATACCTATGGCGCTGGTGGCGCTTCTGGAACTAATTCATCTTCTACAGATGGTATTACTTGGACTCTAAGAGGTTCTGGTTTCGGTACTACAGTAATTTTTGCATCTACTTTTGGGAATAATCTATTTTTAATAGCATCTAACGCAACAAACACTCTATCAACTGCCTCTTCTGTTGATCCTATCTATTCACTTTTGAGTGCTTCTACAGATTCAATATCTTGGTCTTTGAGAACTTATTCCCAGATTGTAGATATTGTTACATTAGGTTCTGGTGGTTCTTATTCTTTTGCTTCTGGTGTAAGTTCAGGAAATATTAGTGGTAATTTAATTGTTTCTACAGATAACATTAACTGGGTTTTAAGAACTTCTGGATTTGGTGCGACGGCGATTAATGCTTTTGGTTATGGGATCGTTTATGTTGCTGGTGGTAACAATGGAATATTAAATACTTCAACAGATACTATTAATTGGACTTTAAGAACATCAGGATTTGGTGCATCCACAATTAGTACTCTTGCTTATAATAGTAATCTTTATGTTGCTGCTGGTGCATCTGGAACCACTCGAACTTCTACTGATGCGATTACTTGGATTTTAAGAACTTCTGGATTTGGCATTTCTGATATTAATACACTTGCTTATGGAACTGATACTTATATAATGGGAGGTGCTTCTGGTACTTTGGTAACATCAACTCAAACAATTTTAAGTTCTTATGGTAATGGAGCATTTTTAAGAGCATCAACTGATTCTGTATCTTGGACCACAAGAACTGCACCATTAGGAACTGAAAATTTTGGTTCAACTGGTGGATTTTCTTCCGCTGGTGCTTTTACTTTAGGGTGGGGAAATGACTCAATCTTCAGTACAAATTATTTCTTAGCAGCATCTACTGATAATATTAATTGGCAATTGAGAACCGCTATATTTCCATCTTATGCCTATACATTTACATATGGAAATGGAGTTTATTTGTATACAACTGGTGGATCTGGTGGTATCGCAACTTCTACAGATACGATTTCTTGGACCTTAAGAACTTCTGGATCCCCAGGTTCTCAATTATTCTCTTCAGTTTATGGATCTTTGCCAACAAATACATTTATAGTTGCTTCAGGCAACTCAACATACCTTGCAACTTCAACCGATACTATTAACTGGATATTAAGAACTACTGGATTTATAAATGCTATTAACTCCTATGGATTAACTTATAATGATGGTCTTTATATTGCAACGACAAATGGACAACAAAGAACATCGACCGATGGTATTACTTGGGCATTAAGAACATCTGGGTTTGGTGCAACATCAATTTTTTGTGGTGCTTATGGCAATAACCTTTATGTAATCGGTGGTGGAGGTGGGACTATTGCAACTTCTACTCAAACTCTTTTACTTTCTTACGGTACTGGCGGATTATTGCAAGCATCCACAGATACGATAACCTGGACAGTTAGAACAACTGCAAATAATACTACATCAATCACTGCTTTAGATTCAGAAGGACTTTACACAGTAGCATCAGCAACAAATATTCTGAATGAATACAATATTATGATCTCTACTGATAATATCAACTGGGCCATAAGAACTTCTGGATTTAATACATTTACTACAACAGCGATTAATGCCTTTACCTATGGTGGTCTAGGCGGTGCTTATGTTGCTGCTGGAAACAATGGAATCTTAAGTACTTCAACGGATACGATTACTTGGTCGTTAAGAACATCAGGATTTGGTACATCCGCGATTAATGCTCTTGCTTATACTAATAACATTTATGTTGCTGGTAGTGTTGGTGGGGCAATCAGATCTTCAACTGATGCAATCGCATGGATTGTAAGATCTTCTGGATTTGGTACGACTAATATTACAAGATTGATTTATGGGTCCTCATTTGTTGCTGCTGGACCTTCGGGAACTCTTGCTACTGCATCATCCACAACACAATCTGTGGCAGGAGATGGTGGCGCTGGAACTCGTGGAGGTGGTGGAGGTGGTGGAGGATATTCTCAAGAACAAAATAGATTTGGAGATGGTGCTTCGGGTGGAAATGGATATGTTAAAATAACCTGGTGGTAAAACTTGCCTAGATATGCTATAATCATTAGTATATGACTTTAGTTTATGCTTAATTATTCAAATCAACCGAAGAATGATTTCAAGGGAAAAACAATAGCATTCTGTCTTCCTGGATTTTCATATTCAGGAACCTTTATGACTCAGATGATTCGCCTTTTGTTTGATCTCAATCAAATGGGAATCAACTTTTATATTTCGCAGAAATACAGTTCGATGGTAAACTTCGCCAGAACTGATTGTCTGCAGGCAGATAACTTTGCAGGGACACTACTGACTCCATGGAGGGGTCAAGTTCCTTATGACTATATTATGTGGATCGATAGTGATATTATTTTTAAGACAGAAGATCTGATAGAACTTCTGCAAATGGATAAGGATATTTCTACTGGATGGTATGTTCAGTCGAATGGAACTCCTGTATCCAATCAATCAACTGTTGTTGTGAATATGGATAAGAAACTTCTTCTTGAGAAGGGTTCTTATTATTTTGAAACGATTGAAGATATGCAACGCCGCTCAGAACCATTTAAGATTGAATACTGTGGATTTGGTTGGGTTCTGATGAAGAAAGGTATCTTTGAAAAGATTCCTTATCCTTGGTTTGCACCAAAGAAAGTTCAACTCATTCGTGAAGATGGAATTGTTCTTGAAGATATGTGTTCTGAAGATGTTGCTATGTGTGAAGATATCAGAGATCATGGATTTGAAATCTGGTGCAATCCAAAAGTTCGTGTCGGTCATCAAAAAATGGTAATCCTATGACTCATTTTAATGTAGTAATCATGACTCCAGGAAAATCACTGGTGTCTGAATATGTAAAATCACTGCTGGGAACGATTCAAGTTCTTCAGGCAAATAATATCACCTGGCACTATCAAAATGAATATGCATCTCTTGTCACTAATGCACGAGAAGCAACGATTACTGGTAGTCGCCAACTGGAAGTTTTTAATCGGGCACCAGGAAAAGGTCAATACACCTACGATAAAATCTTCTGTATTGATAGTGATATTGTTTGGAATCCTGATCAGTTTATAAAATTACTTCAGTCTGATAAAGACATTATCTCTGGAGTTTATTATGAAGCACAAGGTGCCGATGCCATGATTCATCGCAACAAAGATGATTTTCGTCCCATGAGTCGTGAAGAAATCACAGCACTTCAACAAACTGGAGATTCATTTCCCGCATATGGTGTTGGCCTTGGATTCATGTGTGTTAATCAAGGAGTTTTTGAATCCTTGAAGCGTCCTTGGTACGGACTGGGTAAAGTTACTCAGGAAGTTGATGGTGAGATTTATGATCTTCCATTGGGCGAAGATCTTTATTGGTGTGAAAGAGTCGCAGATCTTGGATATCAAGTTCATGTAGATCCCACTGTAGTCGTAGGACATGTGAAATCTAATATTGTAGTATGAAAAAACTTGCAGTCTTTTATCATCTTGGAGCAATCAATAGTCTCTGGAATAAGTTTTTGGATGAACAACTTGGATTGATTAAGTCCTCTGGACTTGCAGATGTGGCAACTGTAAATATGTGCTATGCTGCTCCAGATCATGCCATTAATGAAATCAAGATTTATGTGAGACAAAAATATCCTTTTGTAAATATCCTTTCCTCTAGAATTCTTGAAGGTAAAGGAGAACAAGAGAACTTATTTGAAGGACAAACACTCAAAGAACTTCAAACATATTCAAAAGCAAATGATGGATATGTTCTTTATATTCATTCTAAAGGAATGCTTCATGCCATAAACTCACATCAAACAATCCCAACAAGAGATTGGCGCCATTATATGAACTATTGGTGTGTTGAAAGGTGGAAGGATTGTATTAAAAAACTAGAAGATGATCAGGTTGATGCAGTTTCTACGAACTGGACTCGTGACCCTTATCCTCATTTTGCAGGAAACTTCTGGTGGGCAACAACTGATTATATTAAAACTCTTCCGAATGTTCTGGACAGGAGTTCATATTATGATGAAAAATTTACAGAAAAGTTTGAAGGCCATCGATTCTGTTATGAAGTCTGGATGGCAACCAATAGTCCAAAGGTAAGATCGATTCATTATAGTGCGATTGATCATTACTATGCACCTTATCCAAGAGAGCGTTATGTTACAGTATAGAAACGAAAAGAAAGTCGAAAAAACCATTACAGTTTTCTATCATTTATTCATTCCCGATACTAATAATATGTGGGTTTGGTGGATTGATGAGCAGATGGGACTGTTAAAATCATCTGGACTTGCTGATAAGGCAAGAATTAATATGTGTGTGACTCTTCCTCTTGGATTGCATAATTCCAAGACAGGACATTCATATGATGAGATGGTATTCGGTTATATCAAAGATCGCTATCCATTTGTGAATATCATTGATACTCGTCCTTTAGGAGAGCAACCAAATCTTTATGAGGGTCAAACTCTTGCAAAGATTTATGAGCACTGCCAAAATGAGGATGGATATGTTTTCTATTTTCATAATAAAGGAATAAGTTCTTATACAACTCATATTGCTGGTGCCATTAAAGATTGGCGACACTATATGCAGTATTATAATATTGAAAAGTGGGAAGATTGTATTGCTAAACTGGACGAAGGATATGAATGTTGTGGTGTTGATTGGGTCGAACGCCATGATATTAAATTGGATTTTGTGGTTCAGCACTATGCTGGAAACTTCTGGTGGGCACGAAATGATTATATTCGCAAACTGAAACATCCAGTTAAGATTGAAGAGTATATGGATGTAGAAGCAATGATGCGAGAACTTCAAAACTATCGCTATTGTTTTGAACTTTGGATGGCAACTGGTAATCCAAAGCAACATTGTTTTCATTATCGTCGCCATCATCAATATGATAATCAGGGGCTAGAAAGATACTTCACATACTTCCCACCTGAGATGTATCGTGAAGATATTAAAACTGATGAGACAAAATACACCAGAAACAAACTTGATATTCTGATGGAAGTTGGTAGTAAGAATCTATTCAACTGGAGAGATCATCGTCGGTTTGCTGATTGGATTGTTCGCTATAAGAAACCAGAAACGATTGTGGATCTGGGAGTTGATTATGCATACTCAACTTTCTGTTTTGCGATTCCTGAGATTGGGCATGTTTATGGTATTGATAGTTTTGAAGGTGATGTCCATGCAGGAGAAAGAGATACTGAGCAACTTTACAAATATGTGACCGATAAACAGAAAGAACTTGAACTGAATAATATTACTTTCATTAAGGGATTCTTTGATGATGTGGTTCAAACCTGGGATAAGAAGATTGATATTCTTCATATTGATGGTCTTCATACCTATGAGGCAGTCAAGAATGATTTTGAGAAGTGGTCGCCATTTTTGGAAGAAGGTGGTATAATACTAATGCATGATACCATGGTTGAAAATCCAGAGTTCGGTGTGAGTAGATTCTTTAAAGAGATCAGTCTTCCTAAAACTAATTTTGGACATTGCAACGGATTGGGAGTTGTGAGTAAAGATATAAATCTTATTAACGAAATCAAAAAGAATTTTGGAGAGTTTATTCGTGAAATTTAATTTATGCCGTATTGTACCCGATAATGGGTTTTATGTTCATTCTCAGGTCTTTAATGAAATTGAAGCAGCGATGTTCTTCACTCTTCAAAGAATGGGATATGAAGTTACCAATAGTGTGAATGAGTTTAAAACTAATGCACGAAACATTGTATTTGGGATGCATCACTGTCCTGTGGATGTTGTGAGACATGATATTCCAAAGGATACGATCATTTATTCCTTGGAGCAAATGAAAGATGCCCCAGAATGTATGCGTTGGTGTCGTAAGTATCGTGGTCTTGAAGTGTGGGACTATTCAATGAGAAATGTTGAAGTTCTTCGTAAGGCAGGAGTTGAGAACATCAAACACTGTAAGATTGGTTACGTTCCAGAGATTAGTTATTTTGAAAGAAATAGACCTGAAGAAAGGGATATTGACATTCTTGCTTATATGAATCCTTCTCCTAGAAGACTTGCTGTAATGGAAGTCTTTGAAAAGGATCCAAATATTAATTTTGTTTCTATTAATAGCATTTATGGTGATGAAAGAGATGATTATATTAAGAGAGCAAAGTTGGTGATTAATCTACATAACAATGACAATAAGATCTTTGAAATGGTTCGTATAAGTCATTTGATTCAAAATAATGTTCCTGTTCTTTGTGAAAGAAATCCAGATACTGATTTTCCTTCATATATGGAACAAACATCTTATACAGCACCTTATCATGAGTTTGTTAACACTGCATACGAACTTCTTAGAAATCCAGTACAAATGGATAATGGTGCAGAAAATGCTCTAGAAGTATTTAAAAAGTCTCCTATGGAAAACTTTCTTAAGGAGGTGTTGTGATGAAAGTTATTGATGGATTTTCATTTTTCAATGAGTTTGATATTCTTAAGTTAAGATTGGAATATCTTCGTGATGTGGTAGATTATTTTGTAATCTCAGAATGTAACTATACGCATTCTGGAAAACCAAAACCATATTATTTGGATCAAGTGATTGATCAGTTTGATGAAGAACTTCGTAATAAAATTATTAGATTGCAATATGAACCAGACATTAGTGAATATGATTTTAGTAACAAAGAAGAATGTGATTTTGAATCTGGATTTTGGAAACTAGAACAAGGTCAGAGAGATCATATTAGTAAAGGTCTATTTCAGTTTGCTTTTGAAGATCTTTTCATGTTAAGTGATGCCGATGAGATTCCTAAAAAGGAACTCATCCTTTATATGAAAGATAATATTTCTAAAGAACCATTTGCAACTGCAATATGTGATAACTTTTATTATAATTTTAACACTTATGAAAATGATACTTGGGCGGGAACTGTATTCACTACAGTTGGAAATGCCTTAGAAAAAGGATGTAACTACTTAAGAGCAAATTGTTTTTCATTCCCATTTGCAGAAAAGTCTGGATGGCATCTTACATTTTTTGGTGGTGTTGAACAAATCAAAACAAAGATTGAATCTTATGCTCATCAGGAATTCAATACAGATGAAATTAAAAACGAACAGCACATTCTTAAAGCAATTAAAACTGGAACTGATCTTTTAGATCGTAAGCATGAGAATAAGCAATTCATCAAATATGACTTTTCAAACTTTCCAGAAGACTTTAAAAGTGCTATAATTAAAACATTCGCAGAAGAATATTATAAAATGCCAGAACCTGAAGTTGTAACAAAACCAGAGTTTCTTCACAACAATATGCCACCACTTCTTGAGGCATCATTGAATCCTGATGGAACTGGTGGTACGGAGATTATGGGAAGAGCATGGCAAGATTTAGTTCTTCCTGCCGCACCAGATCTTGCTGATTGGCACTGGTGTGTGATTCCTGGAGATAATATTATTGCACCAGATAATTCTAACATTGTTTGGTTGCATCCTCATCATAATGAGGTTGGTCTTGAACAGTTGATGGATAAACAATTCCAGAAACATTTCAAGGCATATGTGTTTGTTTCTGACTGGCAGTACGAAAGATTTGGTGAGAAGTTTAATCTTCCCATGGAAAAATGTTTTGTTCTTAAGAATGCTATTCATCCATTTGAATCACATAAAAAACCAGAAGGAAAACTTCAATTGATGTTCCATCCTAATCCTATTCGTGGATTGGATCTTCTTCTAGAAGGTATTAAACTAATTCCAGAAGAGGACTTTGAACTTCATATTTTTCATGAACTTGATCCTGATGAGCGTAAAAAACAATATGCTCAGGGCCTGCAAACTTATGAATACTCTCATGTCAATGAGCAAGAAGAACAGTTTCTTCGCTATTGCTTAGCACTTGCAAATGCTGATAAGAGAATTGTTCGCCATACAAGAACGAATAACTCTAAGATCCGTGAGCAACTCATGAAGACTCATATCTTTGCATATCCATCATATTTCCAAGAGACATCTTGTATTTGTTTGATTGAAGCACTTGCTGCTGGATGTTCTGTTGTTGCAAGTAATCTTGCAGCACTTCCTGAGACTGGAATGGGATTTGCTCGTCTTTATGGGTATATTCCTGATCGTCAAAAGCACATTGAGCGTTTTGCAGGAGAACTCAAACAAACTATTACGGAATACCGAAATGGGCAGTTTGATAGCACCGCTCAAGTACAAGTAATAAATAACTACTACAGTTGGGATACTAGAATCCAAGACTGGGTTAAATTTTCAAAAGAACTTTGGAGGAAATTTTAAATGGATACTAAAACTGAAACTCTTACAATGCCTTTGATGCATGTATATCACTTGACTGCGGATCCAGCAAATACTACTGGTTATACTGTTGAGGAAGTAGCAGCATTGATTGAAGAGCATGGTGCGGATCACCAGATCGAAATCACTATTACTACACCAGTTCCAGAACCACAACCTGAAGTTGTAGAAACCACTGCTGAAGAAGTAACCGAATAATAAATTTTTTTAGTTATTATGAATTTTGTAAAACGTGCATTAGAAAATGGTGGAAGTATTCATCCATTATTGGTCCCATCTTCATATTTGATGGGGCCTGCGGTAACTAACCCATCAATTTATAATGATAATGGAAAGATTCTTATGAATCTTAGAAATATAAATTATACCCTTTATCATTCTGAAAAGAAAAAATTTGAGCATCATTGGGGACCATTGGTTTATATTCATCCCGAGAATGATTTGCGTCTTCGTACAAAAAATATTATGTGCGAAGTTGATGAAAATATGCAAATTAAACGATACAATCATATCGATACATCAAAGTTTCCAGATAAAGAACTTTGGGAATTTGTTGGACTTGAAGATGCAAGAATTGTTCGATGGGATGGAAAACTCTACATGTGTGGAGTAAGACGAGATCTTGAAACTACCGGTATTGGTAGAATGGAACTCTCTGAAATTGAAATCACTGAAGATGGAGTAAAGGAAATTGCCCAATATCGCATTCCAGTTCCAAATCATGTTGGGAATGAAGGATCATATTGTGAAAAGAATTGGATGCCAATTCTTGATATGCCATATCACTTTGTCAAATGGACTAATGGAACTGAAGTTGTAAAATATGATATAGAGACAAATACCACAGAACAAGTTCTGGTTAAAGATTGGAAAAATCTTGGATGCATTGATCTTCGTGGAGGATCTCAAGTAATTCCTATGGGGGAGTATCGTGTTTGTCTTAATCACGAAACGTATCTTTTCCGTAGTCCAGCGGATAGGAAAGATGGTACATATCGTCATCGATTTGTTGTTTGGGATAAAGATTGGAATATTGTAAAAGTTTCTGATCAATTTGCATTTTTAAATGCAGAAGTGGAATTTGCTGTTGGTATGTGTGAGTATGAAAATGATTATTTGATCACTTTTGGATTTCAAGACAACGCCGCATACCTTCTTCGCGTTTCAAAGCAGTTTGTTACTGATTTTATATTTGGTAATAGTAGTAGCAAATTTGTAAAAATAATTCCAACCAATGCTATAGATAATACTTACTACAATTATGGAAATTTAAATACTCCAGAAAATCCAAGTTGGGAGCACGTGCCGGGATGGTTTGCACACACCGAAGTATTTAAAAAGTACATAAAGGAAATTCCTTCAGAATCAACTGTTGTTGAGGTTGGATGTTTCATGGGAAGATCAACTTGTTACATTGCTGAATTGATTAAAAAGTCAAATAAGGATGTGAAATTCTATGCAATTGATACCTTTGAAGGCAGTCAAACTGAACAATGTCATATTGATATCTCAACTCAATTGACTGCAAATAATTCTAGTTTTTTACAAGAATATGAAAAGCATCTTGATTATTGTAAAGTCTCTCAATATGTACAAACTATTAGGGGTACTAGTTTAAATTCTTGCAACGAATTTGATGATAGTAGCATTGATATAATCTATGTTGACGCCTCACATGAATACTCTGATGTTCTTGCTGATATTACTGCATGGTATCCAAAATTAAAACAAAATGGAATTATTTGTGGAGATGACTATAATCATTTTCCTGGAGTATCAAAAGCTGTTCATGAATATTTTGGCGATAGCGTGATCGTACATTCTTCTGGTGTTTGGCAATATACAAAAAATTAATTATATGAATATGTTTGAAAAATCTATTACCGCTATTTGTGCCTGTAAAAATAGAAATCCTGCATTAAATATTTCTCTTCGATCTTGGTTAAATTTTGACCAAATTTCTGAAATTATTATTGTTGATTGGAGCTCAGATGAATCGTTGGAATATTTGACAAAATGGGATAAAAGGATTAAAATTGTATCAGTACCCGATCAAAAGTATTTTAATCAACCACAACCATTAAATCTTGCTGCTGTGTTAGCGACCAGTAAGTATATTCTTAAAATGGATTGTGACTATATCTTAAATCCATACTTTAGTTTTTTTGAAAATGAAAACTATTTTATAGATGATCAATCTTTTGTTTGTGGACAAAATACTATTGATAGAGGATTCGATCCTTATTATAAGTATTTGTTTGGATTTCTTTACCTTTCAAAAGACAATTTTATGAAGGTAAATGGTTTTTCTGAAAAATTCCGCAAATGGTATGCTTCTGAAGATCAAGATATTATGATTAGATTGGAAAATTGTGGTTTAAAAAATCGTGGAATTGATTATGACCACAATATAATTCATATTCCTCATCCAGATAATAAAAGAACAGAAAATTTTGAAGCATCAGATTCTGAAAGACATCGTAGAGATGAAATAAAAGAAGTATTAAAAAATAATGGATTTGGAAACCAAGAATTGGAATGGCAAACTGATTTTTGTTTGGCACAAACACATATTAATATGAATCATGAATGGATATCTAATATGGAAAAAAATTACATTTATGCGAATCCAATGACTGAGTGGAAAGTGGAGGAAGTACATCCTCAATTTTATATTGCAAAGGAACATGAATAAGTTAGAAAATTTTCCAACTGCATATTACATGTCTTTGGAGGAGTGTGTAGATCGTCAAAAAAATATGAACGATCAATTCTCCAAATATAATATTTCCTTAACTCCCATAATTTCAAAAAGATTTTCTGAATCTAATGATAGTGTTAGTGGTAAATATTTACATCAATTAAATGCTGGAACTGCTGGATGTTGTGTATCACACTTGAAAGCCATTAAGCATTGGTATGAAAATTATAATGAAAATTTTGCATTTTTTTGTGAGGATGATCTTTCGTTAGAAACTATTGAATATTGGGACTTTACTTGGGAAGAATTTGTAAAAACTTTTCCCATGGATTATGACTGTATTCAGTTATTAACAATTAGGCAAGATTTTGATACGTTTTCTATTCGTGATAGATATTGGAATGATTGGGGAGCAACTGCATATATTATTACTAGGGGATATGCAAAAAAACTTATAGATACTTATATTAACGGTGATACTTTTCACTTGGAAATTCCAAATTGTGAAATAATGCCTTTAATAGAAAATATTTTATTCACGACGGGTAAAACATATACTGTTCCATTATTTGTAGAAAATATTGAATTTGATTCAACATTTTCAAAAGATCAGGATGACGATGTAAATTTTGGACAAAAAAATAATCATAAAATTGCTCATAATATTGTATTGAATTATTGGAAATCTAAAATGGAAATAAAGAAGATTCATTTAAAATCAGAACTGGAACAACTTTTGACCAATTATTCTTTGGATACTGAGAATCCAATGCATAATTTTAATATTGCTGTTTGGTATGAAAATCAGGGACATACGGCCCCAGCACTTTCTTATTTTTTGAGATGCGCTGAGAGATCTGATGATGATAATCTTGCCTATGAGGCATTGATTCGTGCATCATATTGTTATGATAAGCAAGGTACTAGAGATGGAAGTGCAAAATCTCTTCTTGAACAAGCACTCTGTGTATTACCCAAAAGACCAGAAGCATATTTTCTTTTAAGTAGATTTGCTGAAAGAAGGCAATGGTGGCAAGATTGTTATATTCATGCTAATAATGCATTGATGTACGCAGATTTTGAATCCAATCCTCCACTTTTAACTGATGTTGAATATCCTGGAAGATATGGACTTCTTTTTGAAAAGGCAATCTCTGGTTGGTGGTGGGGAAAAAATGAGGAATCTAAATCAATTTTATTAGATCTCTATAATAATTATGATTTAAACGCACAATATCAACAATCGGTATACGAAAACTTAAATCGTATTGGAGTTGAAGTTGAAAAAAAATTACCACCAGAGTTTTCAAATCCAATCCCCGTAATTGGTGTACCAATTGTTAATGGTTTTAATTGGTTGCAAAGATTAGTTGATAGTGTTGATTATCCTGTTAAAGAATTATGTGTAATTAATAATAACGGAAGGGGTGAACTTGATGAGGATTTGGAGAGACTCTCTAAAACCCCTCATAACTTTATTCAAAAAATTCATATTTGCAATCTACCATCAAATATTGGATGCTCTGGAGCTTATAATTTAATTATCAAATCATACATGCAATCTCCATATTGGATTATCTGTAGTCATGATATTGCATTTACTCCAAATTTATTAAAAGAATTTGTGGAGAAATCGAAGGATGAAAATGTTGATATTATCAAAGGAAAGCAATATCAATGGGATTTGTTTTTAATTAAAGATTCAGTTATTCAAGAGTGTGGATTATTTGATGAGAATTTTTATCCCGCTTATATGGAGGATTGTGATTATTATTTGAGAACCGTGAAGAAAAATATTAAGATTCATAATCTGTCGGTAGAATATCTACATGGCGAAAAAGATTATGAAAATAGTGGGTCTCAAACTTGGAGAACAGATCCTCAATTGAGGGAAAAAATAGATTATGCCCATGACTGTAATGGGTATTATATGAGAGAAAAATGGGGAGACTATTGGAGAAATCAAGAAGGAACAGATTGGAATTTTCATCCATTTGAATATCCATTTAATAATGAAACACTATCCGCTTCACATACGACATATGATTTAAAATTTGTTCGTAGAAAGAATCTTGGATTTTAAATATATACTAACAATAAATTAATTTTTTTCTATTATGAATTTTACAGTTTACAGCAAAAATGATTGTCCTTATTGCTATAAAGTCAAAACTGTTTTGGAGTTGACAAAAAGTAACTTTGCAGTTTATACTTTAGATTCCGACTTTACTAGAGATGAATTCTATTCAGAATTTGGTGAAGGGTCAACTTTCCCACAAGTTGTTTGTGACGGTACAAAATTGGGCGGATGTATTGATACAATCAATTTCCTTAGGGAACAAAAAATTGTCTAAGATGGGCATAAATAATAATGAATTCCCCGATATTAATCGTGGAGTCGAAGTTATACTTAAAGGAGGCAACAAAAAGCAGACCAAACCGTTCCATATTATTTTTGAAAAGATGGTCTGCTTTCTTAATCGGGAAACAACCATTCATTTCGAATTTTACTTTCAATCAAGAAAAAAGAAGTAATTTCCCGGAGAAAAAAAATGTTAGCAATCAGTTTAGTATTTGGCTCATTTTTAACCGTATTATTTCTTATAGTGGGAATAGGTTTGGGATGGGTTGCTAGAGAGTATATGTTGAGTTATCAGGAAACGCCAAGAATGCATCCTGAATTTTATGATAATCATGGGAATGTTATTCCCGATGAAGTAATCGCATTTAGATTTGAAAACACTGACTATGAATATGACGACACAGAAGACGACGACTAAAGCAGCAACTAAAGCGGCAACTAAAACGGTACAACCAAAAACAGTTACCGAAAAGGTTGTTGAAACTCCAATTCTAGAACTTCCAGCTAACCCATTTATATTTGAAATTCTCAATCTTGCTTCAAAGCAAAGGAGTATTTCTAAAAAGGTTGAAGTTCTTAAAAAATATGAACATGATTCATTAAAAGCAATTTTTATTTGGAATTTTGATGAAACTATAATTTCATTACTTCCTTCGGGAGAAGTTCCTTACTCTGATGTTAGTGAACAAGGATCTTTTAATTCGACTCTAAGTCAAAAAATTGAAGATGCTGTTTATAAAATGGGAGAACTTGGAACACAATCACTTGGTTCAACGGATCAAGGTAAATCATCAATTCGTAAAGAATATACCAAATTTTATAATTTTGTAAAAGGTGGTAATGATGGACTATCTTCTATTCGTAGAGAGACAATGTTTATTAATATTCTTCAAGGACTTCATCCACTTGAATCGGAAATTCTCTGCCTTACTAAAGATAAGAATCTAGAGACAAAGTATAAAATTTCAAAGGACATTGTTTCCCAAGCATATCCGGATATTTGTTGGGGAAATCGTGGTTAATATTGTTATTAATTAATATTGTGGATTTAAAAAATTGAAAAATGTAGTTGCAGAAAATATAATGTCAACAGAAAAAAATAAAGTATCTGATAAAGATTCCAATTATATTTGGAACGCTCAGGAAATAAAAGAACTTAAATCTCGTTATGGGTGTGAAATACTCAAACACAATTGTACATTACAAGAAACAAAAGATTATACTGTACCAACAGATGCATATATTGTTGAATATATCGTAGATGGTGAGATTTGTTATGATTTAACAAGATGTGGAAAAAGAGTAAATCTTTTTGATATGTACTATGATAAAATAGGCAATACTATTCGTAGTATTAGATGGGGTTATGGTAAGATTAACCCTAGAAATTGGGGATATAGTGTTCCAGAAAAGAAAAAGCGCAAGTAAAACTGTATCACATTTTACAGAATTATTTGACTAAATACCCGCAATGGGGGTATAATACCTCTACGTTCAACCCGAAAGGGTCGGAAGTAAGCCGACGCGGAACGGATCGTTCATCTATGGAAGCACTCTTACTTAGTTGTCTACAAGCAAAGTTAATCATTGGAAGAGTTATGAAGGCAAATATGCCTCCACAAACTCGCAACGATTTAATTTGGGAAATCAAAAAAATTACTCCCAAAGAGTGTAAAATAGACGCAACCGCCGACTGAAGGAACGCTCTTTAACCTAAACCACTAAGGAGAAAACCTAATGTCACAAGCAAATGTGAAAAATAAAAATAACTGGCAACTTGTTTTAATCAAGCAGCAAAAGGAAAAAGAACAACGCAAGCATCAAGCAAAACTTGTAATGGCAATGCGATAATATACTGGGGGGTTGACACCCTCCTTTTTTTTATGTAAAATGTTTTGAGAGATCTATAAAGGATGGACAAAGACAAATTAAAACTCATAATCCGAAATATGGAACTTCTTCTTGATTCGTTAAAGGCGGAAATTTATTCCGATACACCATCATATCGATATGATGATATTAAACCAAGAGAATTAGATTACGACGAAATCTTTGAGGACTATAATGACTAATAAAGCAAAAGAACTTGTAAAATTGTTGGAAAAATTGATCAAACAAGATCATCTTTATTCTGGAGAACAATTGAAAGAAATGAAAGCACAACTTCGAAGTGTAAAACAAGAATTGGAACAAATTGAACAACAAACATCAAAAGGATTTGGAAAGAAATGACTGTAAAATTAATTAGTATTACACCAGATGCAGAAAAAACAATGGCATTTATTGCGAGAGTTTCTAATCCTGCAAATCAGGATAACGAAAACTATTCCAAGTTGCTTGCTTATTGCATTAAGCATAATCATTGGTCTGTGTTTGAACAGTCTTCTATGACACTGGAGATTGAGACTACTCGTGGTATTGCCGCACAAATTCTGCGTCATCGTAGCTTCACATTCCAAGAGTTCTCACAACGTTATGCTGACACAAATCTGATTGCAGAGGATATTCCCCTACCAGAACTTCGTAGGCAGGACACAAAGAACCGCCAGAACTCCACAGACGACCTCCCAGCAGACCTTAAGATAGAACTCTACTCTAAGATCCAAGATCATTTTGATGCCGCTCAAGACCTCTACAAGGAACTCCTAGAGTGTGATGTGGCAAAGGAGTGTGCTAGGTTTGTATTGCCACTTGCAGTTCCTACAAAAATTTATATGACAGGCTCTTGCAGGTCGTGGATTCATTATATCAATCTGCGTTCTGCACACGGAACTCAAAAAGAACATATGGAAATTGCAGAGGCATGTAAGAAAGTGTTTGCCGAACAATTCCCAGCAGTCTCAGAAGCCCTTGAATGGGTCTAAATAACGATACACATTATTAAACCCCATGGCAATTTATCCGATTATTCATAAAGAAACTGGTGAGACGAAAGTGATTGAAATGAGTGTTCATGACATCACGCAGTGGTATCAGGACAATCCTGAGTGGCAAAGGGATTGGTCGCAGGGATCCGCAAGTCCAGGAGAGGTTGGAGAATGGAGAGATAAACTCGCCAACAAACATCCAGGATGGAATGATGTTCTTGGAAAAGCACAGAAAATGCCCGGTTCAACTATAAAAAAACTTTAATATGGCAAGAAGAAAAAGGACGAACGACCAACCAATTGGTGTTGGTCTTACAACCCGTCAGGCAAAGAGGAAAAAGGCACTCGGGAGCGAATATCTATTAGATATTGATCCACTTACGGATAATCAAGGCAAACTTTTTGACGCATATGCCGAAGGTAAACATCTTGTCGCATATGGATGTGCAGGAACCGGTAAGACTTTCATCACTCTTTATAATGCTCTTCGTGAAGTTCTTGATGAAAGAACTCCTTATGAGAAAATCTATTTGGTTCGTTCTTTAGTTGCTACAAGGGAGATTGGTTTCCTTCCTGGTTCCTATGAAGACAAATCGGATATCTATCAGATTCCTTATAAGAATATGGTAAAGTATATGTTCCAGATGCCTTCTGATGCAGAGTTTGAGATGCTTTATGGTAATCTTAAGGCACAGGAAACGATTAAGTTCTGGAGTACCTCATTTTTGAGAGGCACGACACTTGATAACTCAATCATTATTGTAGATGAATTTCAAAACTGTACGGCACATGAATTGGATTCAATCATTACTCGTGTTGGTGAAAACTCTAAGATTATGTTTTGTGGAGATGCTACTCAGTCGGATTTGCAGAAATCTAATGAGCGTAATGGAATTGTTGATTTTATGAGCATCTTGCGTAAAATGCCATCTATTGATATAATAGAATTTGGTGTTGATGATATTGTTCGTTCTGGACTTGTCAAAGAATACATTGTTGCTAAAATAGAAGCAGGTTTTTAATGTTCAATCATGTTGATGTGATTCTCCCAAAACTTGAACGGGAGACTATAGATGGTATTCGATATTATAAAGTTCCTGACGAGGAAGAACTTCTTAAACTAGTTTCAATTACTTCTGTTACAAGTCATTTTAATCGTGAAATATTTGTTAAGTGGCGCAAAAGGATTGGTGAGGCGGAGGCGGAGAAGATTACTAAGGCGGCTACTTCTCGCGGTACGGATATGCATTCTCTTACGGAGAACTATCTTAAAAATCAAGATTTGCCGTCTGTTGCGCCGCTGGCGGATTTTCTTTTTAAGATTGCAAAAACGGAACTGAATAATATAAATAATATTCACGCTCTTGAAGGTTCCCTATATAGTAAGCAATTAGGTGTTGCGGGAACCGTTGATTGCATTGCTGAATATAATGGCGAACTAGCGATCATCGACTTTAAGACTTCCAAAAAACCCAAACCACGTGAGTGGATTGACCATTATTTTGTACAGTGCTGTGCTTATGCAGCAATGTATTACGAACTGACTGAGATACCAGTCAAAAAATTTGTTATCATTATGTCTTGTGAAAATGGAGAATGTGTAGTTTATGAAGAATACGACAAAGCAAAGTACCTTAAATTGCTCGTCCAATATATTAGAAAATTTGTTGGAGATAAACTTGAGCAGTATGGAACCAAATAAAGAACTAGAGCAGGTAATGGAGGATAAATTCCTCACCCCTTCCAAGTTTGCACTGGAAGTGGAAAAAATTGTTGCAGAAGAAAAGTGCAACTATATTGATGCAATCGTTCACTATTGTGAAGTGAATGGTATTGAAGTAGATTCAATTACGAAACTCGTATCAAAACCACTTAAAGAAAGATTGAAGTATGATGCTATCAACCTAAACTTTATGAAAAAAACTTCGAGAGCAAAATTGCCCCTATGAGTCCTTTTGAGACCTATCAACATTATCTTTCACTCAAAAGTCATTTTACAAATCCAAAATACGATTTCTTTAAATATGGTGGGAAGTCAAGGGCAACTCTAACTTCTTTTAACAAACGCAAAGATAAATATTGGTTTGAGAAATCCAGTCGTAAATATTCTGATAAAGAAATAGTAGATTATTTTCTTGCCAATTTTCTTGCCGCCGATAACCCACAAAACATATGGATTGGAGAAATTATAAATTCTGGAGAAAGAACATACGTCGAGTGGATGAAACGACAGCAGAGTTTGACCTACTTGTTCAAAGAACAATCGGAAGAATTACTCTCGGAAACAAAATTAGAAGATGCTTTCAATTGTTCGAAAGGACATCCACCAGTTCTAAAAAAGTTCCTGGGCGGGAAGATTGGTATTGAAACCCTGGTGATTTATGATATAATATTCCAGTTCGGGAATGTGTTTGATAAAAAACTTTTGGACCCAGTGTGGGAAACCGTAAGTTTAAAAATTAAAAAATACAAACCGTTTCTAAATATCGATGTATTCCAGTACAAAAAACTTTTACGGGAAATTGTAAATGAGTAAATTCTTTGATTCTGAATTGATTCAGGAAGAACTTGAAGAAATTAATGAACTTCAAAAGTTCATTTATGGAAGTATTCTTACTTTTGGTTCGATGACCCGTGAAGATAAACTGGAACACATTGATAAATTGACTCAGTTGCTAGAAAAGCAACGTATTATGTACACAAGACTTTCTCTTTCTGATGATCCACAAGCGGTTGAGATGAAAGAGAATCTTCGCAAATCTGTGGCAATTATGGGATTTCCTCCTGACACAGATATGAATATACTTTTCAATAGTATGAACAAAACAATTGAGTCTCTCAAGGAATTTATTGACAAGTGATATTATTTTTGTTATAATATCTAAGTAAATCCAAAACATCCAATTTACACAACGAATCCAAATGTCTTTTTCTGATCTTAAGAAACAATCTAAACTTGGTTCCCTGACCGCAAAACTGGTCAAGGAAGTAGAAAAAATGAATAATAACACATCATCTGGCGATGATCGTCTTTGGAAACTCGAATGTGATAAGAGCGGCAATGGTTATGCCGTCATTCGTTTCCTCCCTGCTCCTAACGGTGAAGATCTTCCGTTTGTAAAACTGTACTCCCACGCATTTCAAGGCCCTGGCGGTTGGTATATTGAGAATTCTCTTACTACCATGAACCAGAAGGATCCCGTATCGGAACTCAACTCCGAATTGTGGAACAATGGTACTGATGCTGGTAAAGAAGTAGCACGTAAGCAGAAGCGCAAACTGACTTATGTGAGCAACATCTATGTTGTCAAGGATCCTGCTAATCCTGCTAACGAAGGTAAAGTGTTCCTTTATAAGTTTGGTAAGAAAATCTTCGATAAACTGACTGCTGCAATGCAACCAGAGTTTGAAGATGAGACTCCTATCGATCCGTTTGACTTCTGGCAGGGTGCTAACTTCAAACTGAAGGCAAAGAATGTTGCTGGTTATCGTAATTATGATTCTTCAGAGTTTGCCGCACAAGGTGCTCTTCTGGACGATGATGATGCAATGGAAGCAATCTGGAAGAAGCAGTATTCTCTTGCAGAACTCGTTGCTGCTGACCAGTTCAAGTCTTATGATGAACTGAAGAAGCGTCTTGATTATGTTCTCGGCAACAAGACTGCTCGTCGTCAAGACCCTGAGGTTGCTGATGAGGAAGAGACTTCTCGCGGTCCAGTTCGTGACCTTGATGAAGATCTTCGCACCGAATTGAGTAATCTGAGTTCTTCTTCTAAGTCTTCTTCATATGATGAAGATGAGGATGATACTCTGTCCTACTTCGCAAAGTTGGCAGAATAAGATATTTGTGCTATAATGGGGGAGAAGTTGAGAGTCCTCTCCCCTATTTTTTTAATTATGAAAAATCCTTGGAAAGCACTTATTCATAAAGCAAAAACTGCTGCGCGACCTGGACAAGAAAAGAAAAACGGAATCAAAAGAACAGAACCATTAGATGTTACTATTGATGAAACGTATTTAGTTGAGCAATTTTTTAACCAAAATGGCAAATGTTATTGGACAGGATTTCCAATTAACCCACAAGGAGTTTTTGAATCTCATAATCCACTTGCGCCAAGTTTAGAAAGATTGGACGAATTTGATGGTTATATTCCTGGCAATGTTGTTATTGCACTTAGATTATTTAATTTGGGCAGACAACGCTGTCCAGAAGAAAAATTTAAAGAACAAGTAAATTTGTTAAAAAATCATTTTAGTGGTAGTGATATTAGAAATCCTTTAGAAAAACTCTTATGAAGTCAGATTTTTATATAGATCGCATAAGTAAATCCGAATCTTCAGAGTTACTTCTGAAGTTTCATTATCTTAAAGATATATCTAAAGATTTTAAATCTGGGTATAACTATGGTCTTTATAAAAATAATGATTTTTGCCCATTAAATATTGGTGGTCTTCAAGGAGTTTGTATTTTTACTGGACTGCCTGTTCCCGAAATTGCAACAGGTGCATTTGGACTTGAACGAAATGAACAACAAGGACTTTTTGAGTTATCAAGACTCTGCATCCATCCCGAAACTCAACGAACTGAGCATAATATCACTTCTTGGTTTGTTTCAAGAGCGATTAGACAGTTACGGAAGGATACTGAAGTTAAAGCAATCATCTCTTACGCTGATAGTGATTTCCATAATGGTACAATCTATCGCGCTTGTAATTTTAAATATTGCGGACTCACAGACGCAAAAAAAGATTTCTATTATGCAGACGGAACTAAACACTCTAGAGGCAAAATTAAAGGTGCTGAAGGAGACTGGAAAGACCGCTCCCGCAAACATCGATATGTAATGATATTTGATAAGAATCTAGAACTCTTATGGTAAGGTATTTCTAGTATTTTCAGTTTTAATCAATTTTTCATTAATATATTGTGAAGATTCATCATAAAGTAAACTGTTTCTCATATCTTTAATAATTTGTTTTAAGTAAGATGGTTTGATAACATATATTAATCTTTTTTTATTATTTTTTCTTACTTCATATTCATAATTAGTAATTCCAGTTACAGGATTTATAGTTTGAGTCAACAAATTTTGGTTTGGTATAGTGAAGGATGCATCAACAACTTTTCCTGCAGGAAGAATTAATCTTCCTTTTAAATCTTTGACTTCCGTAGTCTCATAATGATGAATATCATTTAAATTTTCACCATATATTTCTTCGGCATAAGTATAAAGATCTCTATCGGATAATGGCCATTGATCCCTAACATTAGTGATTCCTGCACCAATTAAAACAATCCAATCATATTGTGCGCTATTATAGATCTCTTTAGCAACTAATTCTGGTCTAGATCCATCTGGTATTTGATACTTATTAAAGATCGTAAAAACATTTTGAAGATCTTCTCTAAGTTTTGCTCTACGAAATAAATTTTTTACAATTAAATATTCGTCAGAAGATACTCTATCAGAAAGTATTGATTGATATTCTAGATTTGGTAATTCTCTAAAGTATGACATTTTAGTAACCTACTCCTATTGTACCGTCTCCTTCATTATAATCTTCAGCATATACAACAGATAATTCTTGAAATGAAAGACTTAGTTGTAGATGAACTGGAGTAGCATCTGAATAAGTTGCATACTGTCCAGAAGCAGTATAGTTTACTCCCATATTTAATAGAGCACAAGGTTTAAATTTGTTTAAAAATGGGTGTATTTTTCCACCACTCATGTAAGATAGTAAGAATACATTTGGAGATTTTACAAAAAATCCTCCACCATTAGACTCTGCACTACCTTTACTTGCTGTCATATTTTGTTTGAATAATCTAATAATATTTTTAACCACTAACGATTCTTCTTCAGATCTGGGTATCAAGTCGTATGAAAATTGAAATGGTGTTCTAATCGTAACTCCTCCAAATAACAACTCAACATTCTGATTAATAACTGCTCCAGTTGATCTGGAAACTAGTTGATTAATATTTGCTTCTCCACTTAATAATGTTTGTACTGCTAATCCTGTAAATGCTGTCGTTGCTGCTTTTTGTCCTGTAGCATCAGTAACTCCTCCCGTAACTTTATCAATTACACCTTTTACTGCTTTTAATCCAGTATTAAATGGAGTTGATGAGGACATTACATCTGCAGTTCCACTCATAAGTCCACCCGCAACAGAATCTAATGAATTTTCTCCCCAACTAGCAGAATTTGAATCTGAAATATTTTGTGGTATTGGTAATATAATCGTCTGTAATAGTTTTTTATTATTTTTTATTGCTTGATCCGTAGTTCCCAATGCAAATCCTTGCCCTTGCTGCCCAAGTCCAGGTGGAACATATTCAACAATCTCTATTCTGAGATAATCATCATTTATTCCTATGTTTTTAATCGGATATCTTAAAGATCCTGCCATTATTGTTTTCTAACTATTTATCAGGTCTTTGTAATATATTTTGCATAAGGAAGTTGCTTCAAGGAATAAAATTCTCGAACTGAAACTTCAAAAAATGGACTAGCAGCTTCTGGATAAGTATATCGGCGTACTTTTCCCCAGTGATAATTGAATCCATAAAATCCATTTGCAGTAGAATCGCCAGCAAGAATAAGTGGATGTTGATCGTAAGTTATTCTTGGAGTTTTTGCATAATATAAAAAGGTGTAGTATTTTCCTTTGGATGTACTTGAACTTCCTCCATCAGACAGTGCTTCCAAAATATAATCCATCAGTTCCTCAGGTTCCTCAGTTCCATATAAACTGTTAACCAGTCTTTGAATTCTATTAACTGGTCTATTATTAATATTTGGATTTGCATCCTTATAGTCATTATCATTACGAATAATTGAAATTAACTTTTCTTTTGTTAATTTGCTATAACCAGATGTTTTTCCTTGACCAGATTCTCCAATATAATAAATTGTATATTTCTGTGCAATTTCGACCAATTCATTTTTAGTATAACTGTCTAATTGTTTCTCGTATCCAGTTAATTTAGATGCCATTATTTAATCCCCAAATCATCTTCGGTTAAAACTTTAAATTCCCATTGGCGATCTTCACAGAATTCCCGCGCCACTTTCCATTTTGCCTGATTTTTAGCATATTCATAAACTTCATAGATATATCCTTTTGTTTTTCTTTTTTGTGGTATTGGTTCTACTGTTTGTTTTTTTGGTTTGATTTCAATTAGATATTTCTTAATTGAACCGTTACTTTCTTTGACCTTAATATAAAAGTCTGGAAAGTATCTATGAATGCGATTATCTATTGGAGATCTATAAGGAAGCGCCAATTCTTCACTTCCCCATTCTAAAATATTTTCATTAGTATCACAATACACCATAAATTTACGTTCCCACAAAGACCTATATGTGATATTTGATGGATCGCCCTTATACTTTTTGGGGAATGCTGGTTGATATTTTCCCTTATATGACATCTAAATACTAATACGACATATAATAGGTATTTAGAGTGGCTTCACCGCGTAGAATATCGGACATTAAACCACTATTTTCAAATCTTGCCCAAACTTCACACTATGAAGTTCAATTTGGTGGATTTAGTGGTCAATTGCTGTCCTATTTGGATAGGAGAGGAATAACTCAAAGATTTATTACCAATGATGCTGGACTTCTGTGTTCTTCCACATCTCTTCCAACATTTCAATTGGGATCTGGGGAGATTTATAATCATATAGGAGTTCAAGAAAAATTTGCCCATTCGAAAGTTTATTCTCAAATTTCGATGGAATTTTATGTTGATAGTAATTATAATATATTAAAATTTTTAGAATATTGGATGGAATTCACTACGAGTGGTTCTTATAATCCAATTGCAGGAGTTTCTAATCCTATTCGGCAAGAATCTCAGGCATATTTTGTTAGGATGCAGTATCCAAAATACTATAAATCGGAATCCACAAAAATAATTAAATTTGATCGAGATTATAATGCAGAAATTGAGTATAACTTTATTGGACTTTTCCCGTTAAGCATATCCTCAATTCCAGTTTCATATAGTTCTTCAAATATAATGCTCATCAACGTTTCATTCCAATTTGATCGTTATATTGCAGGAAGAACTACTAGTTTATCAATTTATCAAAATATTAACAATAATTTAATACCAGCATCTGCTACAATTGACAATAGTGTATTGCCAAATAAACTTGCTACTGGTAAGCAGGAAATGCTTTGGAGAAATCTAAATCAAGGTACGGGAAGATTGGATGATCCAAGACCAAGAGGAGTTGGTGGACCATACAATCCTATTCAAACAATTTGACCCTAAATAAATTTACTGAATTCTATAGGTCATTATGCCTTTACCAACAATCTCTACACCAACATATGAGTTGGAAATTCCTTCAATTAAAAAAACAATTAAATATAGACCATTTCTTGTAAAGGAAGAAAAAATTCTTATCATTGCAATGGAAAGTGAAGATTCCAAGCAAATTGCAGATGCTGTTAAAAATGTAATTTCAAACTGTTTGATTACAAGAGGAATCAAAATTGAAAAACTATCCACATTTGATATTGAATATCTATTTTTAAATATTCGTGGAAAATCTGTAGGAGAAACTGTAAATGTTTTGATTACTTGCCCAGATGATGGTGTAACAAAAGTACCAGTAAGTATCAATCTTGACGAAATTAAAGTTGAAGTTAGTGATCAACATTCTCGGGATATTAAATTGGACGATGCTTTGACAATGAGAATGAAGTATCCATCTATACAGGAATTTATTAAAAGTAATTTTTCCAATACTAATGATGTTAGTGTTGATGATACTTTTGACCTGATCTGTTCATGCATTGAGCAAGTTTATAGCGAAGAAGAGTCTTGGAATGCAAGTGATTTTTCCAACAAAGATCTAATTCAATTTTTGGAGCAATTAACTTCTAATCAATTTAAAGAAATTGAAAAATTCTTTGAGACTATGCCAAAACTTTCTCATACTGTTAGTCTCAAAAATCCAAATACTAATGTTGAAAGCACAGTTGTTTTAGAGGGATTGTCAAGTTTTTTCGCTTAGGTATGTCGCATGAAGATCTTGCGTCATACTATAAAACGAACTTTGCTTTGATTCAACATCATAAATACTCTTTGACGGAGTTAGAAAATATGATACCTTGGGAAAGAGAAATTTATGTATCTCTTCTCCAACAATACATCGAAGAAGAAAATCTGAAGAATCAATCAAATGGCGGAAGTTGATTTAAAATCAGTTGCTAGTAATGGAGTAGATCCAATTACAGGATCTCCGCTGTCCAAAGAAGTAAGGCAGGCAATTTTAAATAGTACAAAAATATCAAGTTCATCCTTTAGGGGAGATACTACTTTTATATCCCAATATGTAGAGAATAATAATCAAAATTTACAACTTGCACAAACAAATCAACAATCTTTAATTGCACTTGATACTCAGGTTAAAAATCTCAATCAGCAAGTTGTAACTTTAAATTCTGGATTAGAAAAAATTGCAGTATTAATTCAGCAAGATGGTGCTTCCGACCAATCTAGATTAATATCAGAAGCAGAAAGACAAAGAAGATATGCAGAACAGGAAATAAGAATTGGTAAAGAAAATGAGATAGAGCAGAAAATACAATCTGCAGTTCTTATACCAGTTCAAAAACTTACACCAAAAGTTCAAGATATTTTTGGTAATGTTCAAAAGGCACTCACATTTCTTTTTGCTGGGTGGCTAACAAATGAGTTAGTTAAATTTTTTGATGCTAAGCAGCAAGGAGATAGGAGTAAACTTACTGAGATTAAAAATAATATTATTAAACATCTTGGTATTGCCGCTGGAATTCTTTTTACAATTAAAGGTGGATTTAATTTAATTATTAAAACACTTGGAAGTGTTGTTGCAAAAATTACAGGATTGATTGGAAAAATTATTACCGCTCCAATTAAAGCAGTTACATCTACGGCAAAAAGTATTTTTAGTGGTGGTGCTGCTAAAGGCGCAACAACGGCCGCCACTAAAGGTGCAACAGAGGGTGCCACTAGTGGATTATTAAAAAATACTGGTAATGTACTTAAGGGTGTTGCTAAAGGTGCCGTTAATGTTGTTCTGGGTGCTACCGAATTTATAGAAAGAAAGAATGAGGGACAAACAAATGTTCAGGCGGGAGCAGGAACTGCTGCTAGTCTTTATGGGGCAGAAAAAGGCGCTCAGATGGGGGCAAAATTGCCAGGACCATTAAAACTTCCAGGAATGATTGCTGGTGGAGCTGCAGGATTTATACTTGCAGGAAAAGGTACTGACCTTCTTACAGGAGCAAATGCACCAAAACCAGCAGAAAAATCATCAGAAACAGCAAAACCAAAAATTAATTCACAAAAATCAACACCTTCACCAGCAGCTGCACCATCAGTAACAGCAACACAACCAAAGATTAATTCAGCAACACCTTCACCAGCAGCTGCACCATCAGTAACAGCAACACAACCAAAGATTAATTCAGCAACACCTTCACCAGCACCAACACAACCTGAAATTAAATCTACTCCACAAACACCAATGACTGCTGGAGTTGGTAATTATACTTTCAATATTGACACATCAAATCCAGAATTTAAGCGTATCGAAAATTCATTTGATAGTAAACAATCTGAACAAAAATTAGAGGTAGAGTCTAAAACAAATGAACAAAATATTCCAGAAGTAACTTCACCCACTCAATCAAATGAGAAAAAATTAAATATACAACCAGCTCAAGTTCAAAATATACCAAAACCAGTTCCAAATGTAGGTAATTTGCCCGAAGCAAAACCAAATGTTATCGTCACATCATCTGGACAATCTCCACAAAAATCACAGAAAGTTTTTCCAAGTACTGGTGAAAGTATGACTGATGTTCCATTGATAAATTCAGCAAACCCTGATAATTTTTATATCTTGTATTCTCAGTTAAATTATAATGTGGTAATGTAAGATGGCATCTATATCCAGTTCTTTTAGATTATCTTTACTTGCATCCGAAGATGCTAATAGATCTATTAATACTACAAAAAACCAAATCTTAAAATCTAATATTTCTATTAATAAAATTTCTAGAGTAATATCATCTAATACGAAAGAAAAGGAAAGATTGGCATTTAAATCAAGTATTCTTGATGCAAGAAGAAGAGAAGCATCTAGAAGAAAGGAAATTGAAGATAGGATTGAAGCATCAAAAGTAACTACAAATCCAACAAGTGGATTTAGAATGATTAGTTCAAGTTCTGCTGGACCATTTCAGAGATTATTGGGATTTCTTGGATTTTTAACTGCTGGATGGTTAGTTGAGAATTTGCCAACAATAATTTTTATAGGAAAGGAATTTATTTCTAGAGTATTTAAAGTTGGAAGTTTAATATCGGATTTTATAGGAGATACTTTAAATATAATAAGTAATTTTGGAACTCTTTTAACAAGTGTTGTTACTAACATAGCAACTTTTGATTTTACTGATCAATCAGGCAGAGTAAAAAATTCATTTTTAGATTTAAATTCTTCCATGCAATCTGTAAATGATGAATTGTTTCAAGCTTATAAATTATTAACCACACCACTTACACAATCTTCTGATACTGAAGAAGAAGCACCACCATTAGGAGAAGAAGCGCCAAATACACTTTATCCTCAACCATCAACACCTTCTAGCCCTGTAGGAGGAATTCATAAACAAGCATTGGATATTATTGCTGGTCCAGAAAGTGGTGGCAATTATAATGCTATGAATCAAGGAACTGATAAAAATGGAAACATAGTTGGATCAACTATGGGAGGCAAAACTTCAAAAGATATTATTGGTAAAAATTTAACTGATATGACCATTGGTGAAGTCATTGATCGTCAAAATGAAAGAAAATATCCAAGAAACGCAAAACCTGATTTGGGAGTTCATGCTGCTGGAAAATATCAAATGATTGGTAATACTCTTCCAGGAGCAATGAATTCTGCAGGTTTAAAACCAAGCGATCAATTTAGTCCCGAAAATCAAGATAGAATGGCACTTGCATTAATGCAAGAAAGGGGAATAGCACCTTGGACTTCTGGAGGATCCAAATACTCTACTAAAGAAAGGGCAATTGTTGAGCAGGCGAGAAGAACTCCAGTATCAAAGGCACAACCAACACAATCAGCAAAACCAACTCCAACAACAATCTCAACAAAACCTACAAATACTTCCACTGGATTATCACTTATACCCCAAAGTGGGTCTGGTGGATTTATTCAGGGTGGATCTGGAAATGGTAAAGATAAATTATATGCAACACATTTTCATTTGGATTATTCTTCCAAAACAAATGATCCATCAATACTTGCAAGAATTAGAGATGTTGCCTTTTATGCTGTAAAGGCAATGTTTGCAAGAGGATCTAGTGTTTATTTTGGAAATGCTGGAATTTTTGCAAGTAAAGATGATGCAACTCTAAAATCTCAAATTGCTGCAGAACAGCAAGCACATGGTGCAAGAAGCAGCATGGCAGTTGATATACAGGAAACTAATCCTTCAGTGCAAAGAACTTTTCCATCTCAACCAGGATCGGCAACTAAATTTCCCTTTGCCGTAGGTTCGGTCTATTATAGGGGAGGATATGGAAGAGAGGCAGAAATTGTTGGAAGTCAGGGAATTACCGTTTCTCACGGTGCTTCTGGATCTTCTGGATCGGATCTTTCTGGAAAACCAGCGAAGGCAAATTTATATCCTACAGCAAAATCAAATGTTGAACAAGTAATTACTCCAGAAAGAAAAGGTCAAACAATTGTTGTCGATGTTCCCGAATCATCACCACCTCCACAAACCACAGTAGCATCTTATCCAACAGAAGGAAAAAAACCTACTGGTCAAGTAGATAATACTTACTTGTTAAATAGATTTATTAAGCAAAAACTTCTTCTAGAGCTAGCGTATCTATAATGTCAATAAAAAAATCTATATTTGAAGAATTAATTATAGAATCAAACGATCAAAGTAGAACTGTTGATATTAGTAGTGGTACTATTGCAGTTGAATATTTTGAAGATATTTTTTCACCTACCATTACTGCCAAAATTAAAGTAATGGACACTGGAAATGTAATTGCTCCCAAAGAAAATCCAGATGGAGATAAGCAATCAATTTATAATGGACTTCCTTTAAGAGGTGGAGAGAGATTATCAATAAGAATTTCAGGAAACAGTGAAAAAAATCCAGGATTAGATTTTTCAAAAAATTCTAATGGTTATCTTTATGTTTCAAGTATTACTGATGTAATTTCTGAGACTCAAAGAGAAAGTTTTACTCTTCATTTAACTTCAAGAGAATCAATTACAAATGAAACTTCTAGAGTTCCAAAAAAATTTAACCCATCATCAACAATTGATAATTCTGTTAGAGCAATTCTTAATGACTATTTGATAGCGAAAAAAATTGGAAAAATTGATAAGACCTCAAACAAATATGGTTTTGTTGGAAATATGAGAAAACCATTTACAATTTTAACTTGGTTAGCATCAAAATCTGTTCCCGAATCTTCTGGATCTGGTACAGCAGGATTTTTATTTTATCAAACAATTGATGGATTCCAATTTAGATCTATTGATAATTTGATTGAACAATCTCCAAAAGCAACATACACATATAGTGAAGCAACAACTTCTTATGATTCTGAAGATAAGAAAGATGATAATGATTTGAAAATTTTAAATTATATTACTGATAAAAATCAAAATCTAATAGAAAAACTTAGATTAGGGGCGTATTCTAGTCAAAGATTATTCTTCAATCCATTGGATTTTAATTTTTCAAACACTGTATTTACATATAATAATTATTCTAAAAAAACAAAGAATCTAGGTAAAAAATTAGAACTTCCAAAAATTTCAAATAGTTCCAATCTAGGTCTCGATGAAGTACCAACAAGAATTATGAGTCAAATTTTGGATGTTGGAACAATGGATCCAGGCGTATCTACATCGCAAAATTCGGATCCATCATTACACCAATCACAATCATTGATGAGATATAACACTCTTTTCACACAAACTATGAGTATTATGGTTCCCTCAAATACAAATTTGAGAGCAGGTGATATTATCGAATGTCAATTTCCCAAAATTTCCGAATCTGATGCAAAAGAATATGATTCAGAAACAAGTGGTCTATATATGATAAAAGAATTATGCCATCATTTTGATGTTGAAAGATCATATACTTCTATGAAGTTAATTAGAGATACATTCGGACCCAAAAAGAAATGATTGATCAATCACTACTTCAAAGTAATTTTATAGGAAGAGATGGATTTCGTTGGTGGATTGGGCAAATTCCACCAATTGAGTCTCAAGGAAAGCAGACTAATGGTGGTGGATGGGGAAATCGTTGTAAAGTTCGTATTATGGGTTATCACCCATATAATAATGTAGAACTTAAGAATGAAGATTTGCCCTGGGCGCAAGTTCTTCTTCCAACAACTTCTGGATCTGGCGCAGCAAATTACTCAACAAATCCCAAACTTCGACCTGGTGATGTTGTTTTTGGATTTTTCTTGGACGGAGATAATGGACAAAATCCTGTAATTATGGGACTTTTTGGTAGAACAAGTCAAGTTCCATCCAATGACTATGTTTCTCCATTCGTTCCATTTACTGGGTATACTGATAATGTTGCAGATCCAAATGGTAAAGTATATAATAGTCAAACAAGTGAATCAAATTCAACATCTCAGAAATCTCCAAGAGATGTTCCGCCAAAGGTTATTAATAAATTAAATTCAAATAAAGAAACTAAAGATGAAATTGCATATTACAGTGGTGTAGGTAAAAAAATTGTATTCGCAAATACTTGTGATGATACTGCAGTAAAGGGAATAATAACTGAAGTAACTAATTTGTTGGATAAGGTATCTGATGGAGTTTCAAAAGTTTCAAATATTGCCGGAGAAATTAGTCGTTCGGTTGAAAAAATAGTTTCGATTGCAAATAACATAGTTGGACAAATGTTCAACTCTCTTTTCAATAAACTTATTCCACTTCTTAAAAAAGGTCTTCAATTATTATTTAAAACAGTTTTTGCAAAAGTATTGGCAGCAACACTAAATCCTGGAATTGCACATTTAGCAGGAGTAGCAGCACAAACTGCTATGATTAATCCAGTTAAAAAGTTGGAAGAAGCAATTCCATGTGTTGCTGGAAAAATTGTAAGTGGACTTGGCAGTATTGTAAAAAATCTTTTAAAATCTGTCTTAGATAATGTTGACAACTTTGTTACATGTGCTGGAAATCAATTTTCTGGTGCATTTATGAATGGAATTATTAATAAGATTGTTCAAGGTCTTGCAGGACCTTTAAATGGGGTGCAAAAACTCCTATCTTTAATTGGGGGGTTTAATGTTGCTAATTTTCTTCGTAGTGGCATTGATTCAATTAAATCTATTGGTGGATTGTTTGATTGCAACCAATCAAAGGGAAAATGTTCTGGACTTGTTAAAGAATGGACTATTGGAAGTGGTGCAAAATCAAGCGAAAATGAAGAGAGCACCTTTAAAAGTATATTGGATAATATGAATGTTGCTGCAGCTGTTGGACTATCACCATATGTGAAAGATGTTCAAGAAAATGATTCTATTGTAAAAGATAATTACGTAGGATTAAGAAAAGTAACTAGTATAGTTACTAAAACCGATAATACTCTTTTATTTGATAATTTGAATGGTTTTGAAGTTGATGGATTACTTACAAGTAATTCTGAAATTATGAAAATTACTTCAATAAATCCAAAAATCAATCAAATTTCTGTTGAAAGGGCATATTCTGGAATTTCTACAAATTATGATGTTGGATCAAGTTTTTCATTAATTTCTCCAATTACAGATACTACTTTATCGGAAGCATCTCCAACTTTCACATTTAATCAAGAATATGGTCAATGGGATATTTTTGGAGCAGGAACAAAAACCCCTGCAACTAATAGTCCTTTAGGGGGATGTTATACTGGGAAACCAACATCGTGTGGGCCTCCCAAAGTTCGTATTTTTGGTGGTGGTGGATCTGGGGGAACAGCAACAGCAATTTTGGGAAATTTTGCTAACAATGTATTAAACAATAATAATATTACCGAACAAAGAACCGCAAGTATAATTGGAGTTAGATTAGATAATGCTGGATCGGGATATCGTTATCCACCATTTGTAGAATTTGTCGATAATTGTAATCAAGGATATGGGGCTGTTGCTAGATCAATAATTAATGATGCTGGTGAAATAGTTGAGATTTATATGGTATCAGAAGGTGAAAATTATCCTTTAGGAGATGTTAATTTCCAATCATCAGTATCTACTGCTGAAACAAATCCACAATACAAACCATATGGTGTTGTTAGAGTTGCAGTTATTAATGGTGGAATAGGATACAATGCTGGAGATGTCGGAACTGATAATTATAATAATACCTACAATCTAATTGTTGATGATGTTGGAACTGTTACGTCAGTTTCCATAACCTTACAAGACACCCTGACCCCAGAAATCATATCAAATATCATTCAAGAAAATCCTGGACTAACAGTTTCTAGTACCAATACCAATACTAATAAAAAACTTACTCAGAGACGACCAATAAATAGTATGACAATATCAGATTTACCAGTTATTAAAATTAAATCGAAAACTGGTGTTGGAGCAATATTAAAACCAATTGTTGGAGAACTTTCAACAACTCCTCAGGGAGAATTAAAAATAGTAGTTGACTGTATAACATAAAATGGCAGAAAGACCGAATCAAAATTGGGAAGCAAGAGATATTTGGAGTTTAGGTCCAAAGTTTAGAATTGACGTTACTAATCCCCAAATGGGATCCAACGGAACAAATGTTTATGCTCTTTATGGAGTAACTGACAACAATGATGTCAATCTTGTCGGTTTAACTGAATCTGGATCATATAGAATTTATAATGATAGGCATATTGAAATTATTGCAGGAAATAAGGAAAGTAGTGACGGGGTAGACATTGTAATTGCGGGAATGAGTGGAGATGTTACTATTACAGCAATGAGAAATGGTTCAGTTAGAATTAAGGGGAAAAATATAATGATAGATGCAGATGAAGACGTAGATATTAAAGCGGGAAGAAATATTACATTAAATTCTGGATCTGGTAGAATTTTAATGAAGGGTAATAAAGCTGATATTGATGCTTTAACTGGAAATGCGATTAAACAATCTTTTGGTAGTCAAATATTTTCTGGAAGTTTTGTTGGTGGAGATATTGTTGGTAAAGCGTTTGATATAGCAAAAACTACAGTGATAGGTTCATAAAATGGCAGATATTACCGTATTTGGAAATGAATCTTATTTTAATGAAAAGGTAACTTTTTTTAAAAATATTATTGCACCAAATCTTCAAGATGGTAAATATCAATTAGCTTCAGAATGGGAATCTGAAAATGAAATTTTATCAGCTGGTACTTTAGGTATTGAATCTGATACTAATCGCTTTAAGTTTGGTGATGGAGTTACTCCTTGGAATAATCTAGGATACGCATCCGTCGAAGCTATTCAGGGTACAAGTGGGCAATTTTCTGGACAAGGTACTCAAGGTCTTCAAGGTCGCCAAGGTCTACAGGGACTTCAAGGTACTCCGGGCAATCAAGGATTCCAGGGTACTCAAGGTACTCAAGGATTTCAAGGTACTCAAGGTACTCAAGGTACTCAAGGAAACCAAGGCAATCAGGGTACTCAGGGTACTCAAGGTGATCAAGGTGTCCAAGGTACTCAAGGTCGTCAAGGTGCTCAAGGATTTACTGGTGGTTTTGGTTCTCAAGGTAATCAAGGCACTCAAGGTGACCAAGGTACTCAAGGTCGTCAAGGTGCTCAGGGCACTCAAGGTGTTCAAGGTGTTCAAGGACCATTAAGTGATTTCCAAGGTACTCAAGGTAATCAAGGTCTTCAAGGTCTTCAAGGTAATCAAGGACTTCAAGGTCGTCAAGGCACTCAAGGAAACCAAGGAACTCAAGGAAACCAAGGCAATCAAGGTCTTCAAGGTCTTCAAGGTCTTCAAGGTCTTCAAGGACCATTAAGTGATTTCCAAGGTACTCAAGGTAATCAAGGTCTTCAAGGTCTTCAAGGTCTTCAAGGTCGTCAAGGCACTCAAGGACTTCAAGGACTTCAAGGACCATTAAGTGATTTCCAAGGTACTCAAGGAAACCAAAGTACTCAAGGACTTCAAGGAAATCAAGGTGTTCAGGGATTTTTGAGTAATTTTCAGGGTACTCAGGGTGCTCAAGGTACTCAAGGTCGCCAAGGATTTCAAGGTACTCAAGGTCGCCAAGGACTTCAGGGACCATTAAGTAATTTCCAAGGTACTCAAGGTCGCCAAGGTACTCAAGGTGATCAAGGTGTCCAAGGTAATCAGGGAAACCAAGGTAATCAGGGTCGCCAGGGTACTCAAGCTGCTCAAGGGCGCGTGGGCGCCCAAGGTACTCAAGGACTTTCCAATCAAGGTATTCAAGGAAATCAAGGTCTTCAAGGTCAACAAAGTGCTCAAGGTACTCAAGGTCGCCAGGGTAATCAAGGAAACCAAGGTACTCAAGGTGACCAGGGCACCCAAGGTAATCAAGGAAACCAAGGTACTCAAGGTGACCAGGGTACTCAAGGTACTCAGGGACGCCAGGGGCGCCAAGGTACTCAAGGAAATCAAGGAAACCAAGGTACTCAAGGTGACCAGGGTACTCAAGGTAATCAAGGAAACCAAGGTCTTCAAGGAAATCAAGGAAATCAAGGAAATCAAGGTCTTCAAGGAAATCAAGGAAATCAAGGTACTCAAGGAAACCAAGGTCGCCAGGGTCTACAAGGAAATCAAGGTCGCCAGGGTCTACAAGGAAATCAAGGATTCCAAGGTACTCAAGGAAATCAAGGTACTCAAGGTGATCAAGGTACTCAAGGTACTCAAGGATTAGGTAATCAAGGACTTCAGGGTGCAGCATCTTTTCAAGGGTCCCAGGGTACTCAAGGTGCTCAAGGAAACCAAGGTGCTCAAGGAAACCAAGGTACATTAAGTAATTTCCAAGGTACTCAAGGTACTCAAGGTCAACAAAGTGCTCAAGGTATTCAAGGTCCCCAAGGTCGTCAAGGTGTTCAAGGATTTTTAAGTAATTTCCAAGGAACTCAAGGTGCCCAAGGTACTCAAGGTACTCAGGGTGCTCAAGGGCGCCAGGGTACTCAAGGAAATCAAGGTACATTAAGTAATTTCCAAGGAACTCAAGGACTTCAAGGACCATTAAGTGATTTCCAAGGTACTCAGGGACTTCAAGGTAATCAAGGCCTTGGTGCTCAAGGTACTCAAGGAAATCAGGGTCGTCAAGGAACTCAAGGTAATCAAGGTACGCAAGGTAATCAAGGTACGCAAGGTAATCAAGGTCGCCAAGGACTTCAAGGACCATTAAGTAATTTCCAAGGTACTCAAGGTGCTCAAGGTACTCAAGGATTCCAAGGTACTCAAGGTGACCAGGGTACTCAAGGAAACCAAGGTGTTCAAGGATTTTTAAGTAATTTCCAAGGTACTCAAGGTAATCAAGGTACTCAAGGTAATCAAGGTACACAAGGTACACAAGGTAATCAGGGATTTCAAGGCACTCAAGGACAACAAAGTGCTCAAGGCACTCAAGGCACTCAAGGAAACCAAGGTGTTCAAGGATTTTTAAGTAATTTCCAAGGAACTCAAGGTAATCAAGGTACACAAGGTACACAAGGTAATCAAGGACTTCAGGGTGCAGCATCTTTTCAAGGGACTCAGGGTACTCAAGGTACTCAGGGTAATCAAGGTGTTCAAGGTACTCAGGGTAATCAAGGTGTTCAAGGTACTCAAGGTCGCCAAGGTCTTCAGGCTAATCAAGGACTTCAGGGTGCAGCATCTTTTCAAGGTCCTCAAGGTACTCAAGGTACTCAAGGTACTCAAGGACGCCAAGGTACTCAAGGAAACCAAGGTCTTCAAGGAATTCCTGGTTCTGGAGTCATAGTATTAGAAGACAATAATACTACCAATGAAGTTGATTATCTAACATTCGTAAAACAAACAAGTGGAACAACAAATAATGAATATGTTTCTTCTAAAAAATTAGTTTATAATCCATCATCCGGTAGTGTTGGTATTGGAACAAGTATTGTAACAAATACTTTAACAGTTGTAGGAACAACAACTTCCACGGAATATTTTGGTAGTGGTGTAAATCTAGTTGGAATTGTAACGCAATTAGTACCTGGTATTGGTATTGATATTACCTCAACACAAAATCCAGGAAAAGGTAGGGTAACTGTTGATGCATATCGTCCAATTGGAAAAACAATTTATGTTTCTCAAACTGGTAATGATGATAATACTGGATTAGCAGAAAATTATCCAAAAAGAACTATCAAATCAGCTGCCTCTGTTGCTTTGTTTGGAGACACAATTAAAGTATTTCCGGGAGTATATGTTGAAAATAATCCAATTGTTCTGGCAAAAACAGTATCAGTACAGGGAACAGAACTTCGTAACTGTGTAGTAACACCACAATATCCAGATCAGGATCTATTCTATGTAAACAATGGATGCCACATTACTAATATAAGTTTCATTGGACCAAATATGACCAGTGGATCTGCTGTCGTTTCTTTACAACCACTATCTGGTGTGGCGACAGATAGATTCTTTGATGCAGCAAGAATGATTCGTTTGAATTTAGATTATATTGCAAAAGAATCTGTTGGATTCTTAACAAGTGGATTTAGTGGATTTGCAGGCAGTCACAGAGAGCAAGATGCTGCAAGACTAATTGATAAGAACTTAAATTATATTTCTGCAGAAGCAGTTGGATTCTTAACATCACCTGTTGGATATGGATTTACATTATCAAGCGGAGATTATACAAACTGTAGGGAAGATGTTGTCAGCATTATGAATGCTGTTTCTTATGATCTTAAGGCAAACAGTAATCGCAAATCAATTGGTGCGGGATATTCATATTTCAATAGTTCTGGTGGTCTAATTCATATTACTGGTATTGCAACTCAAAGAGCAACAATTGCTGCACTAAATTATGCTGCAGGAATTGCAACTCATGTGATTAATAATTATACTCCTCCAATTTCATATCAATCTGGAATTGGTAGTGTTTCCCAAATCAAAGATGCATCGGTAATTATTGTAAATGGTGGATGTGTTGGTGTCGGAACAACTATTCGCCAACTTGTCGGTATTGTGACCAATATGATTGGGGCAGCAAGTACATTAACTGCACCATCAGTTCGTTATGGTGTTGTACTTGAAAGTGGAGATTGTTCAGATGATGTTAGATCGGTATGGAAGTGTATAATTCATGATATTACAAGAGGTGGAAACTCTAGATCGGTTGCGGCAGGTAAAGCTTATTATGATTCTAATTGGAATCTAATTCCACAAATTCTTCATAATCCTGGAGAAGTTCAACAAACAATCTCAACATTTAATTATTCATTCAATATTGCCCGAGCCGTAATTAATAACTGCTCCTGGGGAGGTTATCCTGTTGGATTGGGAACCACTGTGGTAAATGCTGTGTATGATGCAAATACAGGTATTACAACTATAACCGCAATAAACCACGGATTGACTAAAAATGATCCAGTAAAGATTGCTGGTCTTGGATTCACTTGCCCTTCTGGACCTGGAACATTATTATATCCAAGTGGAAATCTTGGGTATATTTTCCCAGTTAAATCTATAGTTGGAGTGAACACATTTGAAGTTGTAGTTGGACAATCAACCTTACCACATACTTATGTTTCGGGTGGAACAATTCAAAAATACACAAACTTCCAAAATCAATACACACAAATCAAAGATCTTGCAATGCAAGTTGATCCTAAAACCGGATTTAATGATGTTATTGCTTCGTGTGCCGATGTTGCATCAGCATTAAAATCTTGTGTTGGCATTGTAACTTCAATTGTAGGATTTGGATCTACAGCATTTGCATATGTTGGATTTAATACCACATATCCCGGAAATAGGGGATCTGGATTTGATTCGATTAGAAAAATTCAAAATGCAATTTATGATGAAAAGAGTGGTAAAACAACAATTACATCACAAGGATTCTCTTTGAAAAAGGGTGATATTATCGAAGTCCGTGATTTACTTTTCTCTTGTTCATCTGGTGGACCAACATCGACTCAATTATTCCCATCTGGAAGATATGGATATGAGTTTTATATTGAAAAAGTCTATCCAAATGGGACATTTGACATCTATACTGGAATTAGTACTATTCCACATACATATGTTTCTGGAGGATATATTATAAATCGTTCAGTAGGTGTTACCACTGCATCATATAATAATTTAACTGGAATTACCACAATCACTGCTCCAAATTTGAATGTGAGAGTTGGAGATTTTGTAACCATTCGTGATTTGGAGTTTTCTTGTTTAAGTGGTTCTGGAACAACTACAATCTATCCAACAGGAAATAATGGATATGATTTTAGAGTATTAAGTGTTGTTGGCACTGGAAGTACATTTACTGTTAACGTTGGTACAGCACCAATGGCACATAAGTATGTTACTGGTGGCGTAGTTCTTCCTCCATATTCTAAGGGTGTTGGTCCTATTACTCAAGGTCCTTATATTAGAAACTGTACAAACTTTATTCCAGATAGTATTGGAATGAGAGTTGATGGATTTAACGCAGAACCTGGAGAGGCAGAAGATATTGGTGTAACTGGGACCATGAGTGTTGACTCTTATACACAATACAATCAAGGTGGAATTGGATGCTCAATTACAAATGGTGCATATTCTCAGTTAGTTTCGATCTTTACAATTTGCGATGATATTGGCATCTTTACTAAGTCTGGTGGACAATGCGACATTACAAACTCCAACTGTTCATTCGGAAACTATGGACTAGTATCTGATGGTGTTGGAGATTATGAGACAAAATCAATTTACCGTTATACTGGTGAAGTAGTTAATAGTGCTGAAATTGAAACTGATACTGTGACAATTTCTGGATTGGGCGGGCAACGTCCATATGATGGTCAGGCAATTTATTTTGGAGAATTATATTATCAAATAAATTCTCTTCAAGTTACTAATGGTGGAAGTGGATATAGTCAACTTAATCCACCAAATGTGACAATTGATTTTCCAGAAGGTCCTAGTGGAATTCGTGCAGAAGCATCCGCAAATGTGGATGAAAATGGTATTATAACTTCCATTGATGTTATTAGTACTGGAAGTCAATATTCAACAGTTCCTAATGTAACAATTTCCAATGCTCCTGGAGGATCTGGAGTTGGTGGTGATGCAACAGCAGTATTATATCCTTTATATTATACGATTCAAACTGCAACACTTCCTGTTTCTGGCATCTCAACTGTTATTCTGACACAGAATCTAAATAATAGTGTTGATCCTGGTACGACAGTTTATTTCTCAAGAATCAGCCTTCAGATTGCAACATCAATTTCACTTGAATGGGTAGGATCTGGTACAGATATTAATACTGCAAAACCCGCATTGGGTGGAGTTACTATTCAGGAAAATGAAACTGATAAACGTAATGGTGGACAAGTTGTTTATACCAGTACAAATCAAGGCGGTAACTTCCAAATTGGTGATGGCGTTGTAATTAATCAATTAACTGGTACTATTTCTGGAAGGGCGTTCAGTCAAAGTCTGTTAAATACAGTAACACCCCTAATCATTGCATTGAGTTAAAAAAATGGCAGCAATTGCACTTAATAAATTTAGAACAATACGAGTCGGAATTACAACAAATAATGTTGGAATTTATACTTGCCCAATTGGAGTATCTTCAATTGTTATTCTTTCCAAAGTTGCTAATATTTCCGTAGGAGCATCTGCAAGTACATATTCAGTGACAGCATCACATTATAGGGGTACGGATAGTCCTACGGATTATGTTTTTGCAAATGCAGTTTCAATTCCTCCAAATGATGCTTATAATTTGGTTTCTGATGGGAGACTGGCATTAGAAACTAATGATGCTATTAAAATTCAAGCAAATGCAAATGGAGTATTGAATCTTATTTTAAGTGTTCTTGAAACTGCTAAGCAGTAATAAAATAAATGACAAAATATAATTCTGGAAGAGTAAAAAGATTTGGACAAACTGGTATTACATCGGATCGTTACCAATATCTGGGATTAGAGCAAGCAGAACCAGATTTAGGAGATCCAATAGTTGGTGTATCATCTGTTGTTGCAAATCCTTTTCCAGTAGGAGATCAATACCTTTTAGGTGCAGTAGCGGGAGAAATTGGAAAAAGATATTGGATAAAAACAAGTAGTCTTTCTGGAATTGGTTCTACTGGACCTTCTGGTACTCAGGGTGCTCAAGGTACTCAGGGTGCTCAAGGTACTCAGGGTGCTCAAGGTGTTCAAGGATTTTTAAGTAATTTCCAAGGTACTCAAGGTACTCAGGGTACTCAAGGTACTCAGGGTACTCAGGGTACTCAAGGTCGTCAAGGTTCTCAAGGTGCCCAAGGTACTCAAGGGACTCAGGGTAATCAAGGTAATCAGGGTAATCAGGGTAATCAGGGTATAAGTGGAGAATTTGTTGGTCAAGGTGCTCAAGGTACTCAAGGTCGTCAAGGAAATCAAGGTGTTCAAGGAAATCAGAGTACTCAAGGATCTCAAGGATCTCAGGGTACTCAAGGAAATCAAGGTACTCAAGGTACTCAGGGATTATCAAATCAAGGTACTCAGGGATCTATAGGATCTCAAGGATTTCAGGGTATTCAAGGAAATCAGGGTACTCAAGGATTATCAAATCAAGGTATTCAAGGATCCATAGGATCACAAGGATTTCAGGGTATTAGTGGATCAGTTGGTTCTGTGGGGAGTCAAGGAACTGTGGGTGATCAAGGTACTCAAGGTACTCAAGGTCGTCAAGGTATTCAAGGCGTTTCTGGTTTATTTGTTGGACAAGGTGCTCAAGGAACTCAAGGTGCTCAAGGAACTCAAGGTGCTCAAGGACTTTCTGGTGAATTTGTTGGTCAAGGTGCTCAAGGAATTCAAAGTACGCAAGGTAATCAAGGTATTCAAGGTCTTCAAGGATTTTTGAGTAATTTCCAAGGTACTCAAGGTAATCAAGGTAATCAAGGAATTCAAGGTATTCAAGGATTGCAAGGTGTTGGTTCACAAGGTGCTCAAGGATCTGCTGGGTTCCAAGGAGCTCAAGGTATTCAAGGAAGAGCAAATCAAGGTACTCAAGGATCTATAGGATCGCAAGGTTATCAAGGTACTCAAGGATTGACTGGACAGGCGGGTATTAAAGGAGATCAAGGTGCTCAAGGTATTCAAGGAACTGCAGGAAATCAAGGCGCTCAAGGTATTCAAGGGCCACAAGGTTTCCAAGGTACTCAAGGTCGCCAAGGTATTCAAGGTCTTAGTGGATTCTCGGGTGCTCAAGGTGCTGTAGGTGATCAAGGTACTCAAGGTCGTCAAGGTGCTCAAGGTAACCAAGGTCTTCAAGGAGTATCTGGACAAACTGGTTCTACAGGCGCTCAAGGTAGTGTAGGATCACAAGGTGCTCAAGGTCGTCAAGGTGCTCAAGGATTTACTGGCGGTTCTGGTGCTCAAGGTGGAGCAGGTGCTCAAGGTACTCAGAATACCCAAGGACTTCAAGGTGCTTCTGCTTCAGTCGCCACTAGTGGAAGTGGTGGAAGTCTTGCTTTAATGGATACTTCTGTATCTGGAACATTAACTGTAGGGGCAGGTGCGAGACTCACAACTGTTGGATCAGTAACTGGAATAAATGTAGATACTCAAGTTCCAGGCACGACTTCAATTGCAGTTTTTGACGGCACTGGTGCTAGAACTTTAACAAATATTAATAAAGTTTATTTAACATCAGTAACTAAGTTATTTTATTATATAAACCGAGGCGGTGGTGGATGGGGAGATACTCCTTTTGATGCAATAAATTTACAATATTCGATTAATGGTTCTAGTTGGACTACTATAGATTCTGTAGATTATTCGGTATTATCTAGTAATGTATGGACACAACGAGAAATTATACTTAGTAATTTTACAGGTTCTCAATATTATAATGGCGTCTTTTTAAGATTTGCCCAATCCACATCTCCAAGTTCTGGAAATGATACTTGGGCAGTTACATCACTAATTTATCAATTGGGTGCTTCTGGCGGATCTTCATCAAGTAGTGGATCAAACTCATTTGCAGTTTTTGATTTATCAACATCAAATACAGCAATATTGCCAACATATCCCAATAATTCTGGAACCAGATTAACGACTGTTGGATCAGTAACTGGAATGAATACAAGAACTGAAGTTCCAGGCACAACTCCAATTGCAGTTTTTGATGGTAATGGTATATATAGTAGTACAAGAACAGTTACCACCCCAAATAAAGTATATTTTGTTACTGTAGATAAAATTTATTTCTATGTGAATAAAGGTGGTGGTGGATGGGGAGATATAGCATACGATCCTTTATACTTGGAATATTCTATTAATGGGACTAGTGGTTGGACTACTTTATGGACGATTGATGATGGAGATATTCAAGATAGTAATGTATGGACATTATTGAGTATTACAGTTCCAGCTGCGGCAAAGTATTATAATGGTGTATTTTTAAGATTTAATAATGGTTCTTATGGTACTGCAACTGTTTATCGTACTTGGGCTGTTACTTCCATAGTAGCATCTTTTTCTATTCCAGGATCATCTGGAGGAGCATCATCCGGAGGATCTACTTCTCTTGCACTATTAGATTTATCATCTTCAAATAATTTTGATTTACCAACACCTCAACCAGGAACCAGATTAACGACTGTTGGATCAGTATCTGGAATGAATTCAAGAACTGAAGTTCCATCCACGACTCCAATTATAGTTTTTGATGGTAATGGTTACAATAATTCAACAAGAACAGTCACTACTAAGAATAAGGTTTTTCTAACATCAGTAAGTAAAGTTTATTTCTATGTGAATAAAGGTGGTGGTGGATGGGGAGATATAGCATACGATCCTTTATATTTACAATATTCTATTGACGGTTCTAGTTGGACTACTTTATGGACGATTGATGATGGAGATATTCAAGATAGTAATGTATGGACATTATTGAGTATTACAGTTCCAGCTGCGGCAAAGTATTATAATGGCGTCTTTTTAAGATTTAATAATGGTTATTATGGTACTGCAAGTGTTTATCGTACTTGGGCTGTTACTTCCATAACATTTGATTTAGATGGTGCAGCAGGATCTACTGGTTCATCTGGAGGATCTACTTCTCTTGCACTATTAGATTTATCATCTTCAAATAATTTTGATCTACCAACACCTCAACCAGGAACCAGATTAACGACTGTTGGATCAGTAACTGGAATGGCAGTAGCTACTCAAGTTCCATCCACAACTCCAATTATAGTTTTTGATGGTAATGGATATATTAGTTCTACAAGAACAGTCACTATTAAAAATAAGGTTTTTCTTGCAGGACTAAAAACTTTATATTTCTATGTAAATAGAGGTGGTGGTGGATGGGGAGATATAGCATACGATCCGTTATACTTGGAATATTCTATTAATGGGACTAGTGGTTGGACTACACTTTATACTGTAGGCGTTGCTAGTTATGATGGATATACAGAGGTATTCAGTAACGTATGGGCACTAAGAGAAGTTGTAATTCCTGCAGCGGCAAAGTATTATAATGGTGTATTTTTAAGATTTAATAATGGTTCTTATGGTACTGCAAATGTTTATCGTACTTGGGCTGTTACTTCAATAGTAACAACAATTAATGAATTTGATCAATCATATAGTCCAAGTAGTTTTAGTGTAATTGATTTATTAAATCAAGATACGGTGGATCTTCCAACTCCTACATCTGGGGGAAGATTAACTACTGTTGGATCAGTATCTGGAATGAATTCAGCTACTCAAGTTCCATCCACAACTTCAATTGTAGTATTTGGTGAAGCGGATCTTTATCCTGGATGGTATGGATCTCCCAGAAGAATAACCAACAGATCTAAGATTTGTCTTGCAGCAGTCGATATTATTCAATTTTATGTAAACCGAGGTGGTGGTGGATGGGGAGATACTGCTTATGATGATCTATATTTGGAATATTCTTATGACAATTCAATCTGGAATATTTTAGGTACTGTTACTGTTGGAAGTTATACTTCTAATGTTTGGACATTGGTATCCGCAACAGTTCCAGCAGCGGCAAAATATTATAATGGAGTTTATTTAAGATATAGTACTCAAACTTATTCTGCTGGTTCCAATTACCGTACCTGGGCGGTTACTTCTGCTGTTGGAAAATCTACTGCATTATTATCTGATGATACCAGTACAAATTCAACTTATTATCCAACAATTTCAACATCTTCATCTAGTGCTGATTTTAGAACATCATCAAGTAAACTCACATACAATCCATCAACTGGAACATTAACATCAACAATAGTTGCAGATGTAGGTGGAAATATTAGAAAACTTCCAAATAATGCGAAATCTGCTAGTTATACTCTTGTAATAGAAGATGTTGGAGAATTGATTAATACCACCACAGGTGGAGTTACTGTTCCATCTGGTGTGTTCAGTGCAGGTGATGCAATTACAATCTATAATAATTCTGCATCATCACAAACAATTTCTCGATCAGGAGTAACAATGTATCTTGCCGGAACTTCAATAAATGCAGATAGAATATTGGCACAAAGAGGTGTATGTACTGTTCTTTGTGTCGTTACACCTAATACATTTGTAATTTCTGGAGCAGGATTATCATGACAACTATTCAACAGATGTTTTTTTTTAGTGGTTATTCATTAGTTGATGGAATAGTTCAAAGTTCTGTGGATTTTTCATTAGGTACAACTTCTGGAAATACTTATACTTTCCTCGGCGCATCTTCTACCACATATAGTATTGAAGTATTAAATGACCCCAACGGAACAAAATCTATCAGATTTCCAGTGACTTATCCTGGTACAACTTTTTCAGGCGATGGGGTGATTCAAACAACCAATATTACTCCACTATCAACAACAAATTATAATATACTGAATGATATTTTTTATATCTTCAGAACTGGATTTCTTGGAGTTAGTGGAATTTATGGCGCATCTGAGTTATTTTTTGATTTTTATAGCATGTCATTTAATGGTAATCGAATTTTTAGAGTTTCGGGTAATGTAAGTAATCAATATTATACAACATCTCCATTTAATCCAGCATCACTTTCTAATTCTGGACAAGTGCAATACACAACAGATGGTTCTATAAATGGTGGAAATGGACTTTTTGCGAGCACATATGGCGCTAATGCTTATTTTTACTTTAGTATTTAATGTTACACTTGATCAACTGGCACATCCCCCTTGACAGATTCCCCTAAGCGTCATATAATATTCAGGTAATCAATCAAAGACCGAATGCAAACCGAAGAGTTCTTGAGTCGTTGCGTTGTCGATACTCTTGCACGAAAGTTCTATCTTTATTCGAGTGAAGGTAAAGAACAAGTTGTAGAATGTGAGACTGTTGACCAGTTTATGAGCGTACTGGAAGTAGTTCGCACTCGGGTAAGTGAAGATTGCCTTGCATACAGTAATCCCTTTTAAGAAATGGAAGTTTTTACAGTGGAAGAGTTTCAAGAAAGATTCGACGAACTTGTGGAAAGAGTTGAAAATGGAGAACATTTAGGTATCGTCAACGAAAACGGGCAGGCAGCAGTGATGATGCCCGCAGATGACGACCTTATACGAATACACACCGAGGAGAATAACGAAGCTCAGTAGTATTCTGAGTTTTTTATGGTCGTCAGAACAGGTGTTCAGAGGGATCTTATAAGTCCTTTGCCCCAGATTAGGGCCTTTGGCAGGGTTCGATACCCTGGGCGACTATTTGCTATTCGTTATTTGCGAATAGAGAATGCTCCTTTAGCTCTCTGGTTGAAAGCACCGAACTCATAATTCGGCTAAGGTCGGTTCGATCCCGACAAGGAGCACTTGACTATTATGATTCTTTGAGTTATAATAGTCTCACAAGCGAGTATGGTGGAATCGGTAGACACACCAGACTTATGAAAATTGAGCCTCATTTAGGAAACTTTATGAGTGTAATTCCTCAAATTCGGTGAAACCTGTAAAATGGCAATACCGAGCCAAGCAAGAGAAATCTTGAAGGTGTAGAGACTAGACGGGGAACACCTAAACCGAAAGGTATGGTGAAGGTATAGTCCAGACCACAAACCGAAAGGGTAGTGAAAACTATAGTGGTAAGAAAATCTGTTGGGCATTGCCCGTGGGAGTTCAAGTCTCCCTACTCGCACTTAAAAGGCAAATTTTATAAATAATAATAGAGTTTGCCGTTACTATTATGGGAAAACCCAGAACTTACACTGATAATCAATTTATTGAAGCAGTAAAAACATCTACTAGCGTAAGACAAGTATTATCAAAACTTGGATTAAAAGAAGCAGGTGGTAATTACAAAGTTGCCCAACAAAGAATAGAAAAACTTGGCATTAGTCTTGCTGATGGTGCTAATGGGCAAGGTTGGAGTAAAGGAAAAACACTTGGACCTAAAAGACCAATAGAATACTACTTAACTGAAAACTCTCATCATCAATCACATAAACTTAAAAAAAGATTAATTACAGAAGGTCTCAAAGAACATAAGTGTGAGTGCTGTGGTATATCTGAATGGAATAATCAACCAACACCTATAGAATTAGATCACATAAACGGCAACCATCACGATAATCGTTTAGAAAACCTTCGTATCCTGTGCCCCAATTGTCACGCACAGACTGATACTTATAGGGGTAAAAACAAAAAATAAATATAAGATATTGAAATACTTAAATGTCTTATCAAATCAGTCAAGCATACTGCTGGTATAATGAAGGTAGTATGATAGTCAAAATGTATTTCATAAATCAAGTTCCCTTTACATTTGATGAATTACCAGACGGGCACTTATACGATAAAGAACTGTGTAAATTGGCAGACAAACAAAGATCATTTGAACCAGAAGATTTATTTAAGAACTCTTTCTATTTGATAGATGAGGAGGCACATCCACTATTATTTGAGATGGATTTAGAGAATCCACAAGACCTACCAGAAGACATTATGGAGTTTAATGGGGAGGATCTGACTAACTAAATAAAACATAGAAATATTTTTGTTGATATAATCCGATGCCTCTTAATAAGCTAGAGAATTTTATTAAGAATACCGAAGGTCGTATTCTTTATGTAAATCCAAATGACCTTGACGCCACTGATTCAGTCACTAATCAAGGAAATTCACTTGCACAACCATTCAAAACTGTTCAAAGAGCACTTTTAGAATCTGCAAGATTTTCCTACTTAAGAGGTTATAATAATGATATTACCGAGAAAACAACAATCTTATTATTTCCTGGCGAACATTTAATTGATAACAGACCTGGTTATGCCATTTATGATAATGGAGGAGTTGCATATGCTGTGCCCACAACAGGTGGAGTGGGAGTTCCTGCTGCTCAAGTATTATCCTTAGAATTAAATTCTTCATTTGATTTAACAGATCCAGAAAATATTCTCCATAGATTTAATAGTATTAATGGTGGAGTTATAGTACCCAGAGGTACTTCGATTGTTGGTCTTGACCTCAGAAAGACAAAATTAAGACCAAAATATGTTCCAAATCCTACAGATTCTTCTGTACCATATTCCGCAATCTTTAGAATTACTGGTGCATGTTATTTTTGGCAATTATCTATATTTGACGGAGATGAAACCGGATTAGTTTATACAAATCCAACTTATTTTACTGATACATATAAATCAACTCCAACATTTTCACACCATAAACTAACAGTATTCGAATATGCTGATGGTGTAAATGTTAATCCAATATATGATCTTACAGATCTTGATATCTATTATAGTAAAGTTTCAAATGCATATAATACCTATCGAAACATTGACTCAAAATTCCCAGCAGAACCATTAGGATTTTCAAAAAGAGCTCCAGAATGGGAAATTGTTGGGGCATTTGCATCAGATCCCATTGACATCACTGATTTATTTTCTGGAAATGGAACTACAGCAGGAAATAGAGTAACAGTAACAACTGCTGCTGAGCACAATTTAAATGTTGGAACTCCAATAAAACTTAGAAATGTTTCAGAAGCATTCTATAATGTATCAACAAAAGTTCAAGAAATAATAAGTTCAACTCAATTTACATTCCTATTAGCAAGTTTTCCAATTAATCTAGATGCAAATCCAAGTGTATCTGGAGCAACAGTAACCGTCGAAACTGATACAGTATCTGGAGCATCTCCATACATCTTCAACTGTTCGATGCGTTCAGTATGGGGAATGAATGGAATGACGGCAGATGGATCAAAAGCATCTGGATTCCGTTCCATGGTTGTTGCACAATATACTGCCGTATCTCTGCAGAAGGATGACCGTGCCTTTGTTAAGTATGATGAAACAACTAGAACTTATAATGGAATTAATATTGAACCTGTATCGGGAGCAGCACTTCCTTTAGGATCTTCTGAAACTAATCCTGCTAAGGTATATCACTTAGATCAAGATGCAATTTATAGAAACGGGTGGGAATCTAGTCACATCAAAATTCAAAATGATTCATTTATTCAAATTGTTTCTGTTTTTGCAATTGGTTTCAATAAGCATTTTGATGTTCAATCTGGTGGTGATGCATCTATTACCAACTCAAACTCAAACTTCGGACAAATTTCTTTAAACGCCGAAGGATTTAAAAAAGATGCGTTTGCAAAAGATAATAAAGCATTTATCACATCAATAATTCCACCAAGAGATATTAATCCATTTGATTCTGATGATATTGAATGGTTATCTATAGATGTTGGACTTACAACATCATATGGCAATTCTACGACAGATAGTTCGAGACTTTATCTTTATGGTTTCACAGCTCCTGATGGTATTCCAGTAAGTCTTACTCAAGGATATCGTGTTGGTGCTCGTAAAAATGATATTCTCTACTTCTCATATAATGGTGTGGAATATAATGCGAAAATTTATATGACAGACCCTAGTGGTACTGGTCTTATAAGCGCAGAAAAAAGTTATCGAGTAATTGGATCTCCAGCTGGAAATACATTTACCCTCGATACCGCATTAAATTTATTGGAAGATGGTGAAAAAGTCATAATTAATAGTGCAGTTGGTGATCTTCCAGAGAATATTACCGAACATACTTTATATTATGCCATTAAAGTTAATTCACTTCAAATTCAATTAGCAGCATCTTATACAAATGCTATTTTAGGTAATGCACTTGAAGTTTATGGTGGATCAAATCTCGTAATTAAAAGTAGAGTATCTGATAAAAATGCGGGAGACATTGGATCACCAATTCAATATGACACTGTAAATGAAAATTGGTATATTAAAGTAGAAGAGGATAGTTCTTTTTATAATGCTCTCAATACTTTGGGTGTGGAGGAACTTTCTGAAACTACAGACTTGTCTTATATTAAAAGAGTTACTGATGGAAGAGCACTTGATGAAAAACTCTATAAAGTTAGAGTGGTAATTCCTGCAGAATTTACAAACTCCAAAAATCCAGAATCAGGATTTGTTCTTCAAGAATCGAGTTCAACTGGTGTAAGAAATGATGCAGATTTTACCAGGCCATCTATTACTCAAAATGATTATGATTTTCAAAAAAATCCAAGATTTATTGCAAAATGCCAAACAGATGGCGTTTATGTTACGGTAACTACTGAATTACCTCACAATTTGAAGGTAGGAGATATTATTAACGTTAAGTATGTAACTGATACCAGTAATCCTGGAGGTGATGATTTTACCGATGGATATAATGGCAAATTTAGAGTTGTTACTGTTGACAGTAATAACATGTCATTTACATATTCCATTGTTGATGTCAATGGAATTTCACACGTGATAGGAACATTTACAAATAATTTAAATGTTCGCAGTGGAAATCTTCCAAGATATGAAAGAAATGACTTACAATCAAATATTTTTATCTATAGAAATGAAGTAATATCAACTTATATTCAAGGAAAACAAAATGGAATATATCACTTATACTTACTGAATGCAAGCAATGCCGTTGCCACAGAATTTACAAATCTAAAATATAGTCAAAATTCGGTTGATTTATATCCACAATTAGATAGAGATAATTATGAATCAAATCCGGAATCAGCAGTAACATATGCAAAAAGATCTCCCGTAGGAGATATTGTAACTAGTGATCTTGAGAAGAGTGTCACCAGAGAAACTATCGACAAATTTTTACTTGATTTTAATAGGGGCCTTCGAATTTCCTCAGTTTCATCTTCCTCAACAAGTGCAACTATAACTATTAATAAAGATCATAATTTATCAGGAGTTGTAAATTATTCAACATTAACTGGTGGTAGTGGAAAAACTGCAGGAACATATTATAATGTAAAACTTTATAATGAAAATACCCTATCCACATGGAATGGTGCAACTGCCAAAGTTACAGTTTCTGGTGTCGGAAATTCTGTAACTTCTGCAAGTATTATTGCTCCAGGATCTGGTTATAGTTCTGGAAATATCCTATATTTTGACAGTACAGTTATTGGTGGAGCGGCAAATGCTTATATCACTCTAGCAACTGCTGGTATTTCCACAAATGTTGGAGATGTTGTTCAAATTTCAGGTTCTGCTGGTGTTGGTAGAACAAGTTCTTCGAATCAATATTATCGAATTACATCCATACCAGATAACAATAGAATTAGTATTGCTAAAACTTCTGGAGATTCTCCAATTTTTACTTCACAGTATGCATTTATTGTTGGACCTTCTGTCAGAATTACATCAACATCATACGACTCTACATCAGGAGTTCTGACAATTACATGCCCAGAGGCACATGGATTAGTTAGTGGAAATAAATTTAGAATCCTCGATTCTTCAAATAATAATCTTGGAGATTATGTTGTAGATGTAAGATCTGGAGTAACTACTTTTACCACATATACTTATAAATCAATCTCTGCAACAAATGGATATATCTTAAAGCATGGAATGTCTGCAAATGAAGGTGTTTCTGACAAGAGAAGCGAAAGTCTTGCTACGAGAGGAATGCATCTATATGCAAAAGAGACTCTGAAACTAGTAAATTCAATTACAACTGAGACTAGTATTACTGTTTTACCAAGAATAGCAGGAATATCAAGTATTGCTCAAAGATTCCCATTAGGATCTTATATTCAACTTGATAATGAAATTATGAGAATTACCAGTTCTGGTAGTGAAACCACATTTGGAGTTATTCGTGGATCCCTCGGCACTCTTCAAGAAGAACATGATGCGGGTACATTAATTCGTAAAATTTCTCCAATTGCGGTAGAATTTAGAAGACCATCTATTCTACGTGCTTCTGGACATACTTTTGAATACATGGGATTTGGTCCTGGTAACTATTCTACTGGTCTTCCACAAGTTCAAATTAGATCTCTTACAGAAAGAGAAGAGTTTCTTTCGCAGGCACAAGAAAGATCTTGCGGTGCGGTTATTTACACTGGAATGAACAATAAAGGTGATGTATTCAGCGGAAACACTAAAACCATAGCATCTAGTGGAGAAGTTGTTTCTTATGATATTCCAAATCCAACTGTAACTGGTCAAGATCCAACAAAATTAAGTGTGGTCTTTGATGAAGTCACAGTTAAAGAAAGATTGTTGGTTGAGGGTGGAGTTTCTGCTCAAGTTCTATCTCAGTTTAATGGACCTCTTACACTCAATGGTCAGGTTAGAGTTAAAGCAAAAACAACATTTAGCAAACAAGTAAAAATTATTGATGTCACACCTTCTATCAGTAGATATAGTGGCGCCTTAGTTGTAAATGGTGGAGTTGGTATTTTACAAAATACTCATATTGGCGGCATTGTTTATGCAGAAAATACATCTCAGTCTACGAGTGTTTCAACAGGGTCATTAATAGTTTCTGGTGGAGCTGGAATCTCAAGAAATGTTCAAATTGGTGGAACTGTGTATGCCAATAATACCACCGAAACTACAAGTGCCTCAACAGGATCTTTAATAGTTGCTGGTGGAGTTGGAATTTCTAGCAGTATTCATGTTAATGGTATTATATACGGAAATAATACAATTGAATCTACAAGTGAAACAACGGGATCTTTGCAAATTGATGGTGGTGCTGGAATTGTAAAAAATGTTAATATTGGTGGAATTCTTTATGCTAATAATACCACCGAATCTACAAGTATCACCGCAGGTTCATTAAGAGTTGCTGGTGGTGCTGGAATCGCAAAGAATGTTTATATTGGTGGAAATTTAAGTGTCGCTACTTCAAAATCTACAACTCTTGGTGGTACTTTGAGTGTTGTTGGCAACACTAATTTGAGTGGAAATCTTGGTGTTGCCGCATCAAAGACAACAGATTTAGGTGGATCTTTAACAGTTGATGGCGCTACAACACTCAATTCGACTTTAGTTGCTGCTGGATCAGCAACCGTAAATGCTCTGAATATCAATACAAGTGGAATGGGTCAAGGTGATCTTGGAAGTTCTGGTGGATCTGATGGGGTATGGGGAATTTATAATACTGCTAATGGTGGTGAAACTATATTTATTCTTAAAAATGCAGGTGGATCCGAAAATCAAATTTTAAGACTTACAAATACATCTTCTACTATTGCAGGAACTCTTAGCGTTTCTGGTGCTGCTACATTATCAAGTAGCCTATCAGTATCTGGCGCACTTGGAGTTACTGGTGCTGCTACATTATCAAGTAGTCTATCAGTATCTAGTAATATTAGTGCTAGCGGTAATGTTAGTGCTACTGGTAATGTTACTGCAGGTAATAGATTAATTGGACAACTCCAAAGATCAGTCAGAATTGTGGGATCTGGAGTCGATTCCACATTTAACAATAGCAGTGATGTTACAGTTACCCTACCAGACAAAACTAAAATAACAGTTTCTGGAAGTACAGATCCTGGTATTACCAATGGATTTAGGGAAAATATGACTGCAACCAGAAATGGTGATTCAGATACTTTAATGTTTAGGGGAATCAACGGTGGAACTGCAGTAGGAAGTGGTGGACTTACAAGTGCTGGTGATATTATCGCATTTGCTTCTGATGAAAGATTAAAAACTAATGTTGAACCAATTAAGGATGGTTTGGATAAGGTACTTCAACTCCGTGGATTTACTTATAACTTCAATGAAATTGGAGAAGAACTTGGATTTGATGTATCACTAAGACATTCAGGTGTATCAGCACAAGAAGTTCAAGCAGTTCTTCCAGAAGCAGTTTGTCCTGCTCCAGCAAGTGATGAGTATTTAACAGTTAAGTATGATAAACTTGTACCACTTCTCATTGAAGCAATTAAAGAACTCAAAAAAGAAATTGATGAGTTAAAGAAATCTAAATAATTTTATCTTAAATTGATTATTTTTAATGAATTACAATATTTTTAATATTTTTCCAACTACGGTATATGCTGGAAGATTGAATAACCATGAGGATCATAAAGCAGAATTTTACAAAGTATATCCAAAATTTGATTATGAAGAAGATGGGGAAGATGTAAATACGGTGAGTGAAAATAGTGGAAATCCATTAATTCACTTAGAAGAAACTTTAAATCCATTATTTGAAGAAATTGTAATTCATGTTAAGAAATATATGCATGAGGTTTTATTACTCAAAGATATGTTCGATGTTGTAATTACTAAAACTTGGTTATCTAGAGCAAGACAAGCAAAAGATCAAATTCAATGGCATATTCATTCAACTAGTCATATATCTTTTGCATATTATTTGAATATGCCAAAAAATTCACATTCAATTACATTTAAAAATCAACATCAACCAAATAGTTTATTTCTTGGGATGAATGATAATGATTATCCATCACATAAAAGAATGTTTGTAGAATCATATAATGAAGTCAATAGTCAGACATTTTTTATAGTACCCGAAGAAGGAAATGTTGTATTATTTCCAAGTAAAACAATTCATTGCACTGATGCAATGTCCGATGTTTTTACTGGAGAAAGATTGGCAATAGTTGGAGATATTACTTTAATTCTGAAAGAAGAACATCTATCATACTCTATGGGATACATTAATGAAAAATATTGGAAAAAATTTACATAAAATATAAATACATAAAAAACTTAAGGTAATATGACTATAAAAGCATCTGGTTCATTAAGTTTTTCTGAAATTTCTCAAGAACACGGATTTCCACCAGGAAGAAATCTTGGTGCATATAGAATGAGTAAAAGTATTGGTAGTTTGACTAATCTTCCACTTGCCGAAGGAATTCCACAGTCGGGAGAAATAAAATTTAGTGATTTTTATAGCACAAGATTAAATACAGTACTATTAACATACACTTCATATAGTGGACTTAATGCAAGGTCTCGTTATGTCAATAGAACTTATGCAGAGACTGTTGGTGGATTTATAAGTCCACCATCCAATAGTAGTGGTAAAAAAGTAATTATTAATGTAAATGGTACAGTTGCAAATTATTACGCCCAGGGGCAGGGCGATGGTTCCCTTGCTACGGGATCCTGGGATGCAGACACAACTTTGTTAATGAATGTTGCTAGTAATGGATATATTCTTGGCCGCGGCGGTAGAGGTGGTGATGGCAGTGCGGGTGGTGACATTAATGGACAACCTGGAACTAGTGCTCTAATAGTTGAATATCCAGTTGCAATCACAAATAATGGACTTATACAATGTGGTTATGGTGGTGGAGGCGGTGGAGGAGGTGCTGGAAGTGCAACAGGTGGTAAAAAAAGCAGACGAACATGGTCAGCATCCGGAGGAGGTGGGGGCGGTGGAGCAGGCCTGCCTGCGGGCGGCGGCGGCAATGGTGGTGGTGGAACAGCGGTAGGGGGAAGACCGGGAAGTTCCGCTGGAACCACTGTGAGAGGTGCTGGAGGAGGTGGAGGAAATCATGGAGGTTATGCTGCTGGTGGTACTGGTGGTAATGGTGGAGATTCATCTACATCCGCCCAAAATGGCGGCAGTGGAGTTGGTAATGTAGTTGCTAATGGTGGTGGTGGAGCAGGTTCTAATGGATATGGAGTTATTGTTAACTATAGTATCGGAGGCAGTTATACCATAACTGGTAATCCAATTTCTGGATCTGAACTTGGGGTATAGTTGATTTTTAAACCTAATTATAAATATTTTTAAATTATTTCAATAATATGAAAAATCATGACAATTTTTTGGGCACATATGAAAATGCATTTTCTCAAAATTTTTGTGAACAATTAATTGAACATATCGACTTACTTGAAGATAGGGGAATTGTTGTTCCAAGTCGGAATTTTAAGCACAAAATTGATGACAATTCAATAAATTTTACACATTTTTACAATTTAAAATCTTGGAGTTGGATTGGAGAATTATTTCTTCCAAATATTAAGGAGTATATTGAAGAGTATTTGGCAAAATATTCTATCTTAGCGCAGAACAAATTTTTATTATATGATATAAAAGCTACAAAAATTGATAGTGGGGGAGGATCCCATACTTGGCATTATGAAAATGGAACATATGCAAGTTCAAATAGAGTATTAGTAATACAATTATATCTTAATACAGTTAAGGAAGGTGGGGAGACGGAGTTTTTATACTTAAACAAAAGAATAAATGCAGAACAAGGAAAAGTTCTCATCTTTCCTGCAGGATTTACTCATACTCATAGGGGAAATCCACCCATAGAACAGAATAAATATATTGTCACGTCGTGGGCAACAATGCAAGAGGAATCATGAAAGTAGCATTTAAAATTGTAAATTATTATCCAGAAACTGAACATGGGGTAGAACAAATTGAAGTTAAGTATTGTAGACAGAGGGCGCCCAAAAATATTGATGACTATTATTCGGTAATGGTTGATTGTGTAAATTTAGATTTCACCGATTATGAAAAATTTATTTGTAGTATTATGAAATCTGGATTTAGTTCAATGAAGGCACAAGAATCTGAAGAACCAATCATGGAAGGAAATATGGAAAGTGAATTGGAAAAAATTCCATCAATTGAAAATCATTTAAATAAAGTTGTTGTTGCTGAGGTTGACCACTTAGTTTCCACTATTCTTATAGGGGAATTGCCATCAATGGATGAAATTGATCTTTTTGAAGAGGAAGGTGAAACTGAATTATAATTATGAATGATTTAAATGATCCAAAATGTAAAAGATTTTTTAGAAATTGTGATGAGTTTTCTTTATGCGTTAATATAGGGGAATCTGGATATGTAATTTCCGAACATCCAAATGAAAGATATACTATTTTTTATTATGGAGTATATGGATCTGGAAAATTTGGTAGAATCTTTGATCCTAATCCAATAACTTTAGATGCTAATAAAAAAGAAATTGCAGATGTTCGAGATTATGTAAATGACCGAGTATCATTCGCATCTGATAGTGATTTTTTTCTTATTGGGTTTAATACATTAGATAAAGATGTTAAATGGGCATATAAAATAATTACTTCAAATGATGATGATCTTGTTTTTGGATCCAAGAAAACTTTTATTCTTTGTTTAGACGGAAATCCAATAGTAAATAATAAAAAGTTAAAAAGATATGATTATTCGCAGATATACGCCAATAAGAAATATAATTTAAATATGAATGATAAAGATGTATTGGGAATTTTTTATATTCTATAATAATAAAAAATGATAACAAAACAAGATTTACAAACATTATATCAATGGGCAAAAGATAGTCAGGTTTATTATCGTACTGCTCCAACTGCCGAAGGATATTCAAATAAACCCATTTCATATTGTTGGGTAAAAGGTGAATCGATAAGTAAATGTGGAAATTCTGTTGTTAAGTATATTAGAAAGAAGATTATTAAGAATATCGAAGTTGAAAACATTTATGATAATTCGGAAATTATTTTTTCAATGTTTGCAGCATTTGATTCTGGAACAGAACTGGGCCCGCACCGAGATCCAAATATCTATAGAGAACCATATAAAAGAATTCAGATACCTTTACAAATTCCCGATAAAGAATTATGTTATATGATTTGGGGTGGAGAGAAGGTTTATTGGAATGAGGGAGAACCAAAGGTATTTGAAGTTATGGATTATATTCATGAAGGATATAATTATTCCCAGTCTGCAATGAAATTTTTAATGGTTGATGTGAAAAAATCCACAGAAGTTGAATTAATAAATAACTAAAAATGTATCTAGAAGATGGCAAATTATAATAAGTCATTTAATTTTAGAAATGGGGTACAAGTTGATAATAGTAATTTTATAGTCAATTCGAATGGATTGGTGGGAATTGGAACAAGTATTCCAAGAGAAGTCTTAGACGTTTATGGAACTGTCAAAGTTTCTGGTTTTCTTACAGCAACTTCAATTAACTCACCAACTATTACTGCTCCAATCATTAGTTCAAACAGATTAAATGTTGGAATTGTTTCAATAACATCAGGTATTGTAACAGCAACTTCTGGTATCATAACTTATTATGGTGATGGTAGAAGACTCCTTAATTTGCCAACTTCACAATGGATAGATGTTGATCCTGGATTTGGTTATACTAGCATCTATGCCGCAGGAAATGTTGGAATAGGTACAACTCTTCCATATTATACCTTACAAATTGGTGGAAATGTTGGTGCAGGACAATCTGGTGTAGGAATTAATTCGAATGGTACAATTATTACCGCTGGTTCAATTATTACCTATGGATCAATTACTGCCTCTGGTTCAATTAATGCTTCTGGTATTATTACTGGATTCAAATTTGTGGGTATTGGTTCGGATATTACCACAATCAATGCAAGTAATATTTCCTCAGGAACATTAACTAATTCTAGATTGCCACAAACTATTAGTGTAGCTGGTAGTATTACTTCAGCAGACGATCTATATGGGCAAGATGCTTTGTTACAAGGTAGTATAACAGCAAGTAATTTCTTTGGAGATGGATCAAACATTACATCAATCAGCGCAAGTAATGTTTCTTCTGGAACCTTAAATAATGCCAGATTACCACAAAGTATTAGTATCACTGGAATTGTTAGTGCGGTAGGAAGCATAAGTGCAGGACAAAGTATTACTTCAGGTTCTTTTTATGGATCTGGAATTGGAATAACACAAGTTAATGCAAGTAATATTTCTTCCGGAACTTTAGATAATGCCAGATTGCCACAAAATATTAGTGTTAGTGGAATTGTTACGGCAGGAGTAGTTTCTATTAATAATGGAAATATTACTGGAGTATCAAATATTAGTGTTGGAAGTAGTACTACTTCAGGTTCTTTTTATGGATCTGGAATTGGAATAACACAAGTTAATGCAAGTAATATTTCTTCCGGAACTTTAGATAATGCCAGATTGCCACAAAATATTAGTGTTAGTGGATCAATCTCCGCATCATCTGGTTTTAGTGGAAATCTTATTGGAAATGTAACTGGAACTTCATCATTAGCATCAAATCTAACAGGATTTCCAAATATTAATGTTAATAGCATTTATAGTGATTATTCTAGATTGGGGATTTCAACATCGACAGTTGCATATGTCACTGGTAATGTTGGCATTGGAACACTAGATTTAAGTAATGTATTTGAAAATGTTCATATTAGACAAAATTCTACATGTAGTGTAAGAATAACAAGTGCCTCTGCAGAATCTTATGTTGCTATAGGTAGGTCTACTGATCGTTTGGGGCAAAATGCGGAAATTAAATATGGAAATACTTCTGGGATATATCCATACAGTACTCAACATACTTTAGATATTATAAATTATTCCTATGGAAATATCAATAGTTATCTTCATTTAGGAACAATTAGTGGATTAGGAACTGGAAGTTTTAATTGGATTTATGGAGGTCAAAATTCTATTTTAATGTCATTGACTTATGGTGGAAATCTTGGATTGGGAGTTACAAATCCAACAAATAGACTTCATGTTGTAGGAACTTCAACAGTTACTGATAGTGCATATTTTGGAAGTAATCTTGAGGTAAAAGGAAATACTACTCTATATGGAAATACTACATTTGGAGTTAGTCCCACATTTACTAACACCCTATTTGCAAATATTCAAGGAAATCTTACTGGAAATGTATATGCCAATACGGGCGTATCTACATTTTTCAATGCAAATATTTCCCAATTAAATGTAACAAATTCAATTGGAATTGGTACAACCAATGTGCCTTTTCCATATGTTTTTAAAGCTTCTTCTACGAGTTCTCAGTTAGGATTTATAGTACTCAACGATGGTGCTATAGGAGTCAGAACCAGTTTTATTTGGACAGATATTGAATGGCCCACACCAACTATTGGGCCCACTAGTGTAGATGCCTCATCAGGAACTATTCTTGGTCAAGCGATTGGTATTGGGACAACTGCACCAAAATCTACGGTTGATTTTAGATTTGCTGGAAATCCCGACAAATCATACCGTTACATAATTCTACCAACTGTTTCAACATCAGATAAACTCAATTTCTATATTGCTCCAAATACAACTGCTGGACCGAATGGAATTTCAACTGCAGAAGGTGCATTAATCTATAATAGCACATCTAAGTCAGTTGAAAATTATAATGGAACTAAATGGAATAATCTAACCAATCCATTTACAGAAACTACAAATCTTAATAATATTAATGCTGGCATAGTAACTGCTACTGATATCAGAGTTGGTACTGGAGTAACTATAAACGGTACAGCAGGTATTGTAACATCGATCAATGGATTTAGTAGTGGTATTGGAACTGCAGTGAAAATTACTACAGTTGGAAATAGATTAACATTCACTGTTGTTGGTGTTGGTTCTACAAGCTTGACACTTTTCTAAAATACTGCTAGAGTACCTTTGTTGGGTTTGAAGATGAAGCTTTAAGGATCTATAGGACACTTTAAAAACCGTCCACTGAACCCCCATCACAGGGGGTTTTTTAGTGTTATAATGGTCCCATACACAATGAAACCCATGATTCTTCGTCCCCATCAAGACCGTGCTTACGATGCCATGAAGCAGCACAGCAAAGGTCAAGTGCTCATGACCACTGGAGGTGGTAAGACTCTGACCATGATCGCTGATGCTATCAGAGAGTTTTCCAGTAATGTTCCTCAGAAGATTGTAGTGGTGGCTCCAAGAATCATGCTGGCAGAGCAGTTGTCTGCAGAGTTCTTGGAGCATATTACAAATGCTTCTGTGATGCACGTGCATTCTGGTGAGACACATCACTTTAGTACAACCAATCCAAGTAAGATCTTTGCTTGGAATTATCAGGTCAAAGGTCATAAACTGATCTTTACGACTTATCATTCACTGATTCAGATTCAACGATCTGGTATTCCTATTCATACCATTTATTTTGATGAAGCACATAATTCAGTTCAACGACACTTCTTTGAACCTACCAAACATTTCAGTGATTGTGCGAATCGTTCCTATTTCTTTACTGCAACTCCAAAGCATTCTGCTGTTGCATCCAAACCTGGAATGAATGATAGTGCAATTTATGGTCCAGTGATCTGTAATGTTTCTGCACCTGAATTGGTTAATGGTGGATACATTCTTCCTCCTCAAATTCAAGTGCATTCTATGAACGTTTACCGTGACCAAGAGTTTGCTGCGGAACGTGATTGCATGACCCTACTTGACACGATTCTCAATGAGGATAACATGGAGAAGGTGTTGGTGGCCGCACCAAACACTAAGGTTCTCATGCGGATGCTTGCAGAAACTGAATTCATGACTGAAGTGCAGTCTCATGGTTATGATGTGATGTGGATCACTGCAAAGTATGGTGCATTCATCAACAATCAGAAGGTTGGTCGTGAAGTGTTCTTTGATACTCTGACTGAATGGGGTAAGGATTCTGAGAAGAAATTCATTCTTCTTCACTATTCGATCCTGAGTGAAGGTATCAACTGCCCTGGTCTGACCTCCTGTGTGCTCATGAGGAACATGGACTACATTGCCATGGCACAGACTATCGGTCGTGTGATTCGCCTCCATACAGACGATGCTAGGCGCCTCTCAGAAGGGTCTCTGATTCCTGGACAATTGAAGAACTATCACAAGGCATATGGATTTGTTCATGTTCCCGTGTACAGTAACACTGGCATTACAACCGCCAAGAAACTGCAGGCAGTCGTGGACACTATCTTTGTTCAGGGCGAACCTGCTGTCAGTGTGATCAAACGCTGATTTTTCGACAGGGGGCTTGACATGTCTATCCAAAGATGTTATTCTTTTAATATGGATTGGGGAAAAGGTTTCCTCCAATAATCCAAAATTAACCGCCATCTCAAAAAGGTAATTATTTAATGTTAAATAACAAATTCCGCACAATCATGGACAATCTTATGTCTATGAAGAAAGGCGGTGTAGAAAAACCTGTACTTGCAGGAGCAGAACTTTCACGAGTTTTTCCACTTCGTGAACAGGTCATTGAGCAATATCATCTGATTCAACAAAACTCAGATCATGTTCCTGAAATCAAACTGTATGAAAGCGATAACGCAATTCAAGTTCTCACAGAAAGCAAGATTGCAGAAGCAGGAGTTTTGACTGAAGCACAACGCCAATTTACAAAAACTCATAGTAAGAAAATTTCTCGTCGTGGGTTTGATCTTTCCGTTCGTGGAGTATTTCAATCTGTTTCAGATGAAAACTACGGCAACATTGTATTTGATCAGCAACATTCTTTAGCCGCACTTCTTGATAACGCAGATGATCTAGATTTCGCTGTTCCTTTCGCCAAAACTATTGTCAAGAAAGGATCTACAAAAACTGCGAAAGAGATTTGTGCTTTTGGATATGATGCAGTAAATAACAAATCAAAGAAGAGCAATCCAGAAGAAAACTTCTTTATTGGGTATCATGCAAATAACCGTGATTGCATTCGCATTTACAATGAATTGGATGATCTAAAACTTGATCTGATGCCAAATTCATACAAAGTATTTCCAACAGAACCCAATCGTTACAGCATAGAAGGTTTTGCAGTTTTTTCTTTGATTTTTGGTACAAAACCCACTTCAATGGCACCTTGGGCAAAATATCTCAAAAAATCTTGCAGTCTTCTTCAAGAATGCTATACCAACTCCAAATATGCAGTTATAGATCTTAAACGTGCCAAAATTGTAAACGCTTATGATCTAAAAGGTGTTGCTTATATTTTCTATCGTGCAGATCAATTAGCAGTTTCTGACAACATTATCTTTGATCGGGAACATCTTGAGTTTTCTATCAAAACATATTGGAACAGGCACGATAAAATGATTCAAATTGATGGTGAGACAATGACTCATCTTAGCAAACCCAGAATTTCTGGTCTGTGGGAAGAAAGTGTGGCTTACAATTATATTCTTCGCGCATATAACCGCTTCGCCGCAGAACGAGGTGTTGCTAAACTTGATCTGAAAACGTTCTTTCCCAACGTTTGGCAGGCATATAACCCCAACTGATAATTGGGTATGACACTTTCATAACTGTCACATGGGGATCCTTAGGGGTCCCCTTTCTGTTATAATATTCATGTAACCAACAGAGGTTCCTCTCAATGAAATGCCAAGTTAAACTTTATGTTGCTGGTAAAGTCTTTTATGAAGAAGTTCAGGCGCGTGACTATGAAGATGCAAAGCGCACTGCTCTTGCACGTAATCCAACCGCAAAATTTATGAGTGTAACCGCAGTATTCTGATGAGTGAACGTTTTCAAAAACCTTTTATTGATTTTCCCAGCATTCTTGGTCCAACTCCTGGAGATCCTCAGGGTTATGTGTCAAATGATGGCATGTGGGCTGCAGTTCCTTTTGGAAAAAAGTTTATGATCCTTCACAATGGGGAGCAGGTTCATGTTGTTGGAACTCTTGCGACTGCTAAATCTTACATTCAAAAACAGATTAAGGCATCCAAACCAAAAAAAGTAAAATCAAGTACATCATCATTAGAAACATTTCTGTAAACTTGATTAAATAGTAAAATAAAAATTTGCTATATGACCGCCTACTACTTTTGGTTTGGAATCTTTATCTTCGTCTTCTACCTTGTAGCAACGGATGATAGTGTAGCATATGCTGTCACCTTAGTCTCTAAGATCTTAAGATTCCAATACGAAAAACAAAAGTGGTGGTTGCTTCACAATCCTGCAAATCCAATTGTAAAACATCTTATGTGGCGTCGTTCCTTAAGAATTGCAAAGGAACTTGAAAAAGAATTCAATAAGTGATATAATTAGTATTGTGTTTATTCACAAACATTATGTCTAGAACTTATAGGAATACAGAAGGTTGGCATAGCGGAGCATTTAGATATCCGCATACAGAAAACGAAAGAAAGCAGTTAGATGGAGTGCTGCACGACCCAGAGTTACTTGAACTTCCAATTTCAGGTTTAAATCATATGAAATCCCGAGAGCACGAACTACCGAGTGCATGGGATGATAAAGTGATTAGTGCTTATTACGAAGTCTAAGCAGACACCTGAAAAACCGTCCACTGACCCTTGACTTTCGCAGTCAGGGGTCTTATAGTATGGGGGTAATCGAATAAAACCATGTCTTACAACGCAACCATCAAGTTTTCTTACATCAACGACACAGAAGCATCTCACAACAGGTATTTTCCTGAAACCGTAGATAAGCAGACGATTACTATTGAAGCACCTGCACAAGACTTGACTACTCATCAGTATTTTGAACTCTTCAAGAGTTTTCTTCGTGCTGTTGGATTTGATGAGTATGGCATTATGGATGCTGCTTGTCGTGTTGCATTTAATGATTGCAACAGGCAAGATGATATGAAGAAGTTGATGGATGAGTATGAACTGCAAGATAAACAACCATTCACTTATGAGGACATCATTGTTCTGAAGGAAGAAATCCGTCAACTGAAAGAAAAACTTGCAAGTGTTCTTCCAGAGCAGTGTGAGAAGGGTGATTATCCCAGAGATGATGGGAGTGATTGGAATGCACCTTCACCTTATAAGTCTTGGGGTGATTTAGTTCCTGGTTCAGACAAAGCATACGAGCAAGGATGTAAGTGTCCTATTCTTGATAATCAAGAAATGCCCGATCATAAAAAGTGGGTGAATGGTGATTGTCCTCTTCATGGTACTGGAAAATGAAACCAAACACATATGTGATTCTTCAACGAGCAGTAGAAGAAGGAGCACTTCTTGGATACCGAAGGGCATTCAAACGAGTTGAAAATCCAACAGAAGAACAAATTGTAGATGCCATTACAGATGCAGTAATGTTGACTGTAAGTGAAGTATTTGATTTTTCCCACCAATCTGGAGATAGTTATCAATGAGTCGGTTCAGCACAATAGTATCCACAATCGCAGCACTGAGCACAATCGCAGTGACTTCCGTAACTGCATACAAAGTGTTTGACAATCAACAAGAGAATACACAAAAGCAACAGGTGATTATTCAAGACCTAAAGCAACAACTGGAAGCAAAAAAAGTACAACCTATTACTCCCCCTGTTCAAGTGGTTCAACAACCTGTAACTCCCCCACCTCCTGTGGTTCCTCCTGCCCCCGAACTTCCTACCCAACAATGATTTCACTTCTTGCTTTCACCTTTCTTCAACTTCCTTCGTATCAGTATAATATGAAGCATAATACGGTTCATGTGCCTGAAAGTGTGGCACGATATTGTGCGAGTGCTGTGGGTATTCCTTATGCCTCTGACAACTTCTCACCACAAGAATGGGAACGATTCAAGGATTGTACTTACTTACAAATGGAGCAGAAGAAATGAACTATGAAGTCCAAACATATGATGCCGCAGATAAAACTGTGTATTATGAGACTGTAGAAGATGCGATTGATTATGAGGATGCCCGTGATGTGATTGCCGAGAAGTATCCAAATCGTAAAGTCCTTGCTGTAATTGGAAGGAGGACACTTGAAGAACTGGCACAAGGACACTCCAAAGTCCCACAGAATGCCCTATAATACTCCTATACGCAATTCGCAAACAGCAAATGACACTTTCTATCGATGAACTCTTTGAGATTGTAACCAAGGTTATTGCTTCTCCTCATACTGCCATCACAGAACACGACAAACGCCGTGCTATTCAGGTATTTGTTGGATTTGATGATTACCTGATTGATGCTCTGCCTGGTTATTGTGAGGAAGGTTGTGAGATTGACTTTGGTGGTTATGCTGCGGGTATTCTTGATGAACTGGAGGGAAAATGAAAGAATGGTTTGAAGATGCTTGGTGGTCTTGGAAATGCTGTATTCATTCCAGATTTGATTATAATGATATAATTGATGTCGCAGCATTTTGGGAAGAACTCAACTATGGGTGGTATAAAATGGAAAGTGAGTATCGTATGTCTCAACCAAACTTTGACCCTTGGAATTTGAGGGGTAGAGATACTTATTATTCTTATGTAATGACAAAAAAATGACTTACAAACTCAACCAAGAAGCAAAAGCATTCTCATACACTCGTGAAGAACTCTTTGATTGTATTACAAAAATCGTAGCACATTCATCTTCATCAGAAGCAAGAGCATTAGCAATTATGTTGG
>Ga0209088_10000040_pt1 | contig 102319 bp, 95 predicted proteins | sample S_140625_EF_Meta_FD_187324 | JGI IMG/M metagenome (GOLD analysis project Ga0209088, IMG submission 187324) | Freshwater microbial communities from Lake Simoncouche, Canada to study carbon cycling - S_140625_EF_MetaG (SPAdes) (version 2) | ecosystem: Environmental > Aquatic > Freshwater > Lake ... | reverse complement strand
CGTCAGGGCCAAGACCATATTGCAGGGTTTGTTGGCGAGATGGTTGCCAGAAAGGAGGGCAAGAGAATTGGCAAGCGCGAGTTGTGCGAGCAGTTCAAGATTTGGTTCCAGGAGCAACAAGGTAACAGAAAGGCTCCCAAGGGCGTTGAACTGTGTGAATACATGGATAAGAAATTTGGCAAATCCAAGAAGGATGGGTGGGTAAATGTGCAGATTGTTTACCCAGACCAAGATCAGTCTAACGAAGTTGATGACTTGGACAACTAAATTACATCTCTAAGTAAAAATATATAACTCTCTTTAAAAATTATATATTTTTTATTCATTTGCCACATATACCATTTTCGCAAAAAGGTAAATAAATTAACAAATAAGCAGCGTAATAAATCATAATTAAATTTACAAACCAACACCACATTGAACCAAATGTGTGTCCCTTTGCATAATTATAATAAAACAGACACATAGACAAAAACCCAAATAAGAAACCAGACCATTTTCTATCGTAGAATAAACTAAATAAAAAGAAGAATAACCACCAAACAAATGTTAATGAGTTATTGTTAAAGAATAACCAATTAAGATGCCCTTCTTTGCTTACTGTGGAATGTATGGTTTTGGTTAAAATCTTGTAAATAAAATAAAGTGTTGCGCTTGCTATATATATCATTAATAATGTGTTTCTTAGGGGAACATTTGATAACAACATGAGGCTCGCAACTGGCTGCAAAATAATTAGCAACGCGGCCATTGTAGAAAATATATTATTATAAAATTTATTATCAACGTTTCTCCAAATAAAAAATTCTATCAACTGCATAAATATGAATGACGCAAAGAAAATATACATCCACGGATTGTTTAAATCTGCAATCTTATATTGCGTAAAAGCGTTATTGTATATAATAAGAAGCAACACAAAGATACTAAATAAAAAGGTGTTTAATGATACATGTTGATTCCAACACATTTTATAATAATGCAACATTATTATAAAAAGTAATGCAAAGTCTAAAATAATTAACTTTGATTCAATGTTGTATATGCATTTTTGGGTAACAAGTTATAAACGCTACTCAAACTGTTGTATACAAACATAACGACGTAATTTATTACAAAAGGGTATAATATAAGCGCAATAAGTATTCCAAATTTTGCAATAAAACTATAGCCACTTCCTGCCAAAAATAAGCCAATAAAGTAAACTATTATAAGGAATATGTATATCCACATGAACAATTTATACCAGCTTTTCAGTTTATCATAACCTTGACTTTCATAATAAGTTTTTCGGTCATTCGTAACGGTGTCTGTATTTATTTCGTTTATTTGGTCTTGTAATTCGGCATTCTCCTCCAAGTATTTTTTTAAAAGGTCAAACGTGTTTTGATATGTGCTGCTCAAACTGTTGTATGTTGCAGTTAAACTTGTTGCGGAATCAACGCCATTTTGAAACGTTGTAGTCGCAGTATTTGTTGCTTGAGTGGCTTGTTGCGTTACGGCGTTTGAGCGAACTGCATTATAACCGGCAGTTCCTTGAGTAAACGTGTAATAATTCCTTTCAGCCTCTTGCAATTGAACTGGCGCAGTTTCCACATTTGCCTGAGCGTTTAAATAGGTTTGTTGCAATGAATCAGCCGTTCTTGTTTTCTGACAATTTGGACCACATGTTAATGCATCTGTAGATTGAGATATTAAGGTATTAATTTGGGCAGTCGTTTGTTGTTGTTGTTCCGATAAGCTGTTTAATTGAGATTGGTTTAATGTCATTGTTGTTATATTATATTATTATTTGTTTTTAATAATATAATTTATAATTACTCAATTAACATAAAAATTGTCATTTTAAACATTAGATAAAGCACTGTAAACAGATGCTACACTTTGAGTAGCAGTGCTTGCAACGCCTGAAGCTGCGCTTGTTAAACCTGTAGCAGTTCCTGCAGCAGCTGTTCCTAGAAGACCGCCAACAGTTGTTGCAGGTGCGTCGGTTGTTGCACTAGCCGCTTGATTTGGATTATATGGAGCAACTCCAGATGGTAAATTCGCATTAGCCATGCATATATTATTTGGTGAAGGAACGTAAGTGAAACCATCTCCGCAACATTCTTGAGCAACGCAACTAGCTCCAATGCTAAACCATGGATTTTGTCCACTAGATTGGCTTGTATCCACCGCCGGTGCGGTTGGAGCTTGTGATCCCCAAGAATACTCTTGGTAATTCATTTTATCATGAGCCAGAGACTGTATTAATTTTAATCCAATTACAACTATTGCAGCAACAGAGAGAATAATTAATAAAAAAGCGTAAATGCTTCTAGGAAGAATTCCCATATTTGCTAAAACTGTTATCAAAATAATTGGAATGCAAAAAAAGACAACAGTTTGCATTATATTTTTGTGGTCGGCGTATTTTTCTCCATAATAAGTATTTATTTCAACCATTCTTTGCATATTATTTTTATCATTGTTAAGAACTTTAATAGCATCAGCAGATTGTTGCAATTCAGTTTCAACCACACTAAGAGCGTTAATTTGGTTCTGAATTACTGAACCACCGGATGTAACGCTTCCTTGATAATGTTGATTTAAACTGTTAAGATTAGCGAATAACTTGACCCTCATGTCAGATAATTTATTAATTTGGTCAATTATAGTAGTTTTATCTGCATTAGTTAATGTGTTATTTGCAACTCCCTTTTCTAAAGTATCATACAAGTCTAACTCTATATTTTGAAGATTTTGAATATCACCTATTATTTCAGTGCTTTCTTCTTCTGTAGTTATGGTCATTTATATAGAATATACTTAGATAATATATTCTATATACTATAGCAAATTACTGACTTCCTTTTCTTACTAATACGAGAGATGCTATTATAAAAACAACAGCTAAACCACTCCACAATATATAGGTATAGTTTTCTTGTGTTGTAACAATGCCGCTTTCTGATAATATTCCTGTTATATTTTTAAATTCTACTGTTTTATACTGCAAAAATTTGTTATTGTAAGCGTTATATTGTGTTAACATTTGGTTCAATGATTGTTTATTAAGACCAACTTGAGAAATTATATTTGAGTCAAGGCCTTCTAAATAATTGATAATCATAATAATTTTGGTTGAAATTTCCTCTAATTGTCGGCCCAAATCTTCAACAGAATTTTGATCTGCTTGAATGGCGGTTCCAAGACCACATTTTGTAGTTGGCGTCATATTGCTAATTTTCTTGTAATTTTTCCATTGAACGCTGTTAATGTTAGTAATGTCTGGTGAACAACTGCTATCTGCATCTATAATAGTTGGTGCATTGTTAACTGTTTTTATCATTGACGATGGGTATTCTGCCAATGAACCATCATTGCCAACGTGGCCAATTTTTCCCATATATTCTGGGAATCCCATTGTTTTTACTCCGTATACAGCATTATTTGTATTATTTCCATAAACTTTTCCATCAGAAAATGTTGAAGTTGGATTAGAAAGACCATATTTAGTTGCTTCACTCAAACTGCTTCCTGCAAAACATTTGGCGGTTCCATTTGTTCCACCTTGTAAAGCAAAGTATTTGTCTTGGGGATTCATTATAGCATACTGCTGGCATTTATCAACGGAAGAATTTATTCCAGCAGCTCTTAACGCAGGAGATGTTGCACTATCTTTATAACAACCAATAAATTTATTAGTAGACTCAACTGCGTAAATCGCGTTCGCCCATCCACCGCCAACTGTTTGGCCTTGTCCATTTACAGATTGACTTCCACTTTGTCCGTATTGAGTTGCGGCCGTAAAATCGTTGCTTAAAGCGCATTGAGCATATCCATTATCGCCCCCACTATACCACTGCAGACCAAATAGTTTAAATCCTCCATCAACGGCGGCCTTTTTACACGTCTCATATGTATATGTGCGACTTCCGCCGTTTGCAAAAGTTGGCATTGCGCGATTGGGATTGTCTCCGTAATTTCCAACGAATTGTGCGGCTGGTATTTGATAAAGAGCATTGGTCAAGTTTCCTCCATACAAATTACCGTCACTGCCTTGTGTGCAATCCGACCCAGCTGATCCTATTTTTTCAAAAGCACTTAAATCATTGCTAGTTGAACATACTCCCTTTTTTGTTGCTTCGTTTGCACCGCTTAATGAAAAAAATTTGTTTCCACTTTTAATCGCCTCTTGTTGACACTCTGCAAATGTGTAATTACCTGTTAATTTATTTATTGTAGTAGCAGAAGTATTTTCTAAATAAGCACCAATGTATTCAGAATCTGGGTTGGATACAACTGCATTAACGTATAAATTTTTACCAACGGCCGAATTGGGTTGCGCAGGTGCATTTATATAAGAAGTTGTGGCGGTCATTAGTTGTGCATTTGCCGCTTGGTAGCGTTGCAAAGCGCTTGAAAACCGGCTCTGTAAGTCTTGTAATTCTCTCGCGGCATTTTGAACCATATCCACTTGCGAGACTAAACCTCTAGATTTTCTAATATTTTCATCTGAGGTAAACCCTTCAACCAACTGTTTATTTTTTTTTGCTACATTATTAACAATCTTTTTTTGATAATTTTTGAAATTTACGCCTTGTCTTAATGTTGCCGATGTGTTGTTTTGAGTGTCAGATATCATTAATATAAATACATACAAAAATATTTACATTATGTCAAATTAAAATTATTTATTAAAAAGAGGGTATCAAATTTGATTTCATCATTAATACAAGCGCAACTAAGAATACCCACATAGCGTATGATGCCGGATTGTTTAAATGAATGGTTGATAATGTTATGCATATAATAATAATTGTCCACAGTATTACGCTAACCAAATTGCCCTTTAATTCAGGAAAAAAGATAAACTTAAGCACTAATATAATAGAAATGATGGCAATAATTAACCATAAATAGTAAGAAGCATTTTGTTGATCGGTTGAGATGCTTTTTTCGTTATACTCTGAGTAAACGTCTTTATATTCATCTAATAAGTTTTTAATCTTTATTTTTTCAGCCATGAGTGCCGTGTGTTGTGACATTAAAGTGGAGTCGTTTGTTGAAAGAGCCGCTGTTTGAGTGGTTACAAGTGGTTGCATTTGATTGTACAAAGTTGTCATTTGACTATTTAATTCTATTAATTGAGCATTTATTGTCCCTAAATTTATTAGTTTTTGTCTAACGTCCGTTATAATTGCATTGTCGCTTGCTGCGCCAGCCGTCAACAAACTATTACCACTTCTTAACTTGCAAACCTTTGACGTTGAATTAAAAGATGCTCCGGTGCACAATGCATTTGCGCTGCAAGATGCTTCACACATTGACACGCTACTGTTTATCGTTTCAGAAATACTTCCAGTTCCCATATATTTTTTTCCTGGCAAAACAACATAGCTGCTAGAACCTGTTTTTTGTGATTGTAAAGCGCTAATATATGTGGCATTCGCATTTGCATATTCGGTTAGCTTATTGCTATATTGTCCTTCTAACGCTTGCAATGCAATAAGTTTTGAATTAATATTGTCGCTTGAGTCACCACCCATTGTTTATATATAATAAGAAAACATTATGTTCTGTATCTTTTCATAAAAGAATAGACTAAATATAAAGAAAGAGATATTGTTGTTGCTCCTGCAAATAACTTGAATACATAGTTATTATTGGTTTTGTCATTAAATGCCTTTGCGACTATTAATTTATTTTTGTAGTTTGGGTCTTTATGTAAGTCTTCCATTTTTTTTATTGATTTTTTTATTGATTCGTTAGCGTATTGGTTTAATTTTCTGTTAAATAATGAAACCCCCATTGAATTATTTCTTGCTACAATAGTTGTAGGTTCTATTTTTGTTGCATAACTGTAAGTTTTGTAAAGTTTGCTCATTATGTCATACATTTTTTATTATAAAGATAAATAGAAAATGTATTTTGGATTATACTGCATTCTGAAGTGGAACTGTTGGTTTTGAAAACACCTTAAATAAAGTTATTAAAATTAAACAAATTCCAATAAACAAAGTAACGTTGGACAACCATTGCATTTTATAAAGTTCACTAGATTCGCCAATTAATGAATCCGCTCCATTTGAACTTGACATCAACTGTGATAATTGAGATTTCAATGTAGTATTTTTTGTTTTTTCCGTAGCAATTTTTGCGTTTAAATCGGTTATCAAGCTGTTGAGTGTATCTATATTTCTTTGAACATCATTTGTGGCAACAAATACATCCGCTTGCAAAGATTCTAAAATAGCTTTATTATTCGCGTAAATGTTCTCATTTTCACTGTATCCTGGATATAGTTTGTAGTTTATATATGAATTAGAAAAATCATCTAAAGCTGAATAAAATTTTGATGTATATGCATTTAACTTGTCAAATATCTGGTCTGGGCTTTCCATTATATATACAATTAGAATTTATAATTAGACACAAATTCTATAATAATAACTCTTAATAGCTGTTTTGCTGGGTCTAATAATCTCACACACCTGTCCAGGGCGAATTCCAATAACCTGAGCCACAGGATCAAATCTGGAAATGTCTGGGAACTGCGAATCATCATTAATGTTATACTTGTTCTTTACCTCGGCAACTTCGTCATTTGACAATACCCTGTGAGGTGGCACAAGAACATGCTCTAGAAGATTGAACTGCAAACGCTTGATGCTTTGAATGACAATTAGAATTCCGTCTTGTTCCCAAATGTGTTTCAACAAGTTGGTCATTGTTTCATTCATATCATCTTTAATAATAATCATCAACGTGTCGCTCTTTGTTAGAACTTCCTCTAAATTGAAGAGGTCATCAATAATTTCCTGAATGTTCTGAGGACGCAGCGTTTTTGCTAAATAGTATCTAATGTAAATTTTGTTCTTCTTCTTTGTAGAAGGGTCTTCCTCCTTTTTCTCTAAAAGCATGTCCAATTGTTTGTTTTGAAGCATAGAATTCACCTCATTAATACTAAAATTTGAATAATCATCAGTTGCATAGTTTTGTTTTGTCATAAGTTCTAGAACAGTCTTTCTAGACTTATAAACAATTGATACCAATCCACTTGAGTTCTGTGTCGCCATTATATTTATACAACACATTATCTTTAATATTTTCATTCAATTTTTTATTTATCCAAAAACAATAAATAAAAAATATCAAAATTGCAAGTTTAATGGGCAAGGAGCCGGAATTAAATTTTAATCTGTTTTGTTTCGCCGGAAGATGAAGACGATGAATCCGAATCTCCGCTAAATGACACCGATTTTACTTCACCCCCTTTTTTCTCAGAAGAAGATCCGTCGCCTTCTTCCTCAGACTTTTTCTCTTCAGGGACCTTTAATATAGACGTTACATCACTGGAAATAGACTCTGGTTTTTTTAAGGAGAGGGGATTTGTTGCCACTTGCTCCTCATTTGATTGCTTATCTTTATTTGCATTCTTTTCAGCAACCATTTTCATTAACATTATTTTATCTCTCTCCGGAAGAGAGTCAAACTGTGTTTTTACAGCTTCATTTTTTAATTTAATGCCTTCAATTGGAGGTGGTTCTTCTGGACTGCTCGGTTCAAACCTTGGAGGACCGTCTTCTGGGCTGTGTGGTGAAAATACCGGACTGTCGTTGGGATTATATTGAGGGCTATTTGGGTCATAGGCAGGGCTAGCATTTGGATCATAACCTGGACTAGCGGTTGGATCATATGCTGGACTGGTTGGAATATATGGAGGACTATAATTTGGATTATATGCTGGACTGGCTGAAGCGTAAGGAACACTGTCGTCAGATGCGCGTTCTGGAGCAAATTCTGGCGAAGGAGTTGGAAGTCTGTTTGCGGTGGGTTGTTGCTGAATCTTTTGAACGCTTTGAATGTATCCGGAAATTGCCACACTAAGTTTTTTATCGTCTATCTTCAATAATTTATTAATATTATCCGAATATGACATGTTCATCAACTGGTCTATATTGTCTTCTGTGATAATTCTCATTTGTATATTCATTGTTTGCAATTCTTGCATCAAAAGTTTCAATGCATATGGAACACGAACAACGCTAAAAGAACGACCAAATCTACTAATATTGTCAATGTTTGTTTTTCCATCCAGTGTGGTGGAGAATTTTATTGGCCCATCAGCAAATGGACTCAAGAACAAATTCAATGACTCGTTGTAAATTGCAATGCCTCCTGTTTTATTGCAAACAGCCATATAATATTCATCGCCGCGAACCATAAAAGATTCATTCAAAAATGCCGACGCACCGTGAGCCAGGACACCATCGCGTTCCATTTCACCAATGCGAAGACCACCATCATTGGCTCGGCCTTGAACAGGTTGTCTGGTAAGCATTGTATTGGGTCCTCTGGCGCGATAATTGATCTTGTCTTTTACCATGTGTTTCAAACGCATGTAATAAGTTGGGCCAACATAAATGTCAGAATAAATTTGTTCACCAGTCATGCCGTTATATAAAACTTGATTTCCACTGGAGTGAAACCCTGCATTTACCAACATGGAACCATAAACACCAACGTGTGGACCCTTAGTTTGAAACGCAGTGCAATCGCCAAATCCGCCATATGCGACGCATGCTTTCCCAAATAGACTCTCTACTAATTGTCCAATAGTCATACGAGATGGGAGTGCGTGTGGATTAATAATTAAATCAGGACGAATGCCATCGCTCGTGAAAGGCATGTCTTCTTCAGGAATAATTAGGCCAAGTGTTCCCTTTTGACCAGCTCTAGAGGCCATTTTATCACCAATAGCTGGAATACGTTCTTCGCGAATACGAATCTTTGCAATACGAGTTCCCTCTTCCCCCTCTGTAATAAATGATTTATCAACATATCCGAGTTGTCCTTTCTTGGGGAAAACAGATGAGTCAATAACCACATCAGAGTCAATGGAATTAGAAGTGACTTTTCCGATGACAACTGTCTTATCATCCAAAGGTGTGTCTTCTTTGATTAAACCCCATTTATCTAGTTTACTGTAGTCGTAACCAGGTTTTAATCCAGTTACATTTTTGGTTTGAACATCGGCAAAATAAGAATTTGAAGTAGATCCAGAAATTTTAGAGGTTTCTTCTCTCGCTTCATACATGGAATAATATGTGGTTCTAAAGATTCCACGAGCAACTGAGCCAGCATTGATTAAAATGGCGTCTTCCACATTATATCCAGTATAAGACATAATAGCCACAATGGCATTCACACCATATGGCATTTCCTCTTTGTTTACGTATTCCAAATACTTTGATTTTAAAAGAGGAATCTGACCTGAATTTAAAATAACACCCATCTTATCAATGCGCGATTGGAAATTGGAATGATATACAGAAACAGCTTGTTTACTTTGACCGCAAGAGAATGAGTTACGAGGCAATGGATTGTTTTCAGGATAGATAATCAAATTCCCCATGACACCCAATATGAGAGAAGGGTCAATCTCAATATGAGTATAGAAGTTGTGCTTTTTAAGTTCGTCTGGTTTTGTTGCCACTAGCAAACCTTCTTCTTCCGATGTGTCCACATATTCAAGCGCTGATTTGTCCTTCTCAAATTCCTTTTCAATATTTTCCAAACTTTTAAGGTCTGGGTATAATTCATCAATGTCATAAATGGTGTTATTTTTAATGCTAAAGTTTTCAACTGATTTTTTATGGAATCCACTTACAGCTTCTTCCCACGTGTAATTGTTGTCGTTGATCTTTTCAATAATATCTTTTCTATCGTAACTAATTTTGTTAGTCGTTTTATCAATGTAATATATAGGTCTACTCAATCTACCGGAATCCGTATAGATAAAAATTTCATTATTTTCATAATTAAATGAGATGCTATTGAAAGCAGGAATTAAACCGTTGCGTCTAAACATCTTAAACGTTGCGACGGTTTCTATGGGATTATCAATCGCACCAATCCATACACCATTTACAAAAATCTTTGTCATATTTCCGAGCATTTTAGATGAGCATTCTTGTAATATTCGCATGGTTGTTTTTGCGCGCAACCATTTAATCATTGGAACGCTAGAAGCGCCACTTGTTACAAAGGTGCTTATTGCCATATGTTTATGCAATCCAATATTTCCACCATCTGGGGTATCCACAGGATCAATATAACCCCATTGGCTAGAATGAAGTAAACGAGGACCGACAACCTTGGCACTTGCATCTAATGGTAAGTTGAATTTGCGAAGCTGAGAGATAAAAGTATTCCAAGACAGACGATTCAAATCTTGAACAACGCCTACTCTTTTCGTATGCTCTTCAGCTCCCCAGTTCCCTTTAAATGCTTTTCTAAAACCACTTTCTAAGATTCTCTCTTTGAAAAAATCGCGATAGTTGTTTTCAACGAGCTCTGGAAATCTTTCTCCAGAATACTTGCCTTTATGATAGTAATGTTCATTGTCTATTTTAAGCGCAATATCTCTCTTTTGAATCAAATAATACTCTCTAAAAAGATCGTAAATGAGAGAACCTGAAAGCTCAATCCTTTTGAATCGGAAGTTGTCGCGGTCCGTTGGTTTGTCCTCCTTTGTAAATACGCGCAACATACGATTCACCATATAACCAACAAAATACGCCTTTTCTAAAAAGTTCTGCTCGCCAATATGCGGTAAAAAATAATTCATTAAAATGTCCAATGTGCCAGTAATTGTTCTACGCTTTGTGAAAGAAGCAATATATCTAAGCGCAGTTTCTTGGTTAAAAATCTTGTTAGCATCATGCACTGACGGTATGAATAAATCAATGTAAGACTCGTTTTTATCCAAATCTAATAAACAATATTCAATAATACTCTTGTCGGAAACAACACCCAATGCTCTCATTAAAATGAACAAAGGAACAGGTTTTCTAACGTTTGGAACTAAGACAACAATTTGGTTATTAGAAAGCCTTGTGCTGGGAGCAACAATTTTAACCGCAGTTGTGCGAACAGGTTTTGATGCGTCTTCTGAAACAGATCTTATTTCGGCGGAGTGACTATATGTATCATCAGGTTTATTTGCGCGAATGTAAAGCATGTTATCAGCAAATTTCTCTTGACAAACAATGGATTTTTCTTTTCCATCAATAATAAAATAACCTCCATAATCGTTCCTGCATTCACCCATATTAAAACGCGCATCTCTCGTCAAAGAGTTTAAGATGCATAATTTAGATTGAAGCATAATGGGAAAACGTCCTAGATATATTTGTTCCAACGTTTTTGTTAAAACCGTTTTTTCGCCATCTACGTAGTATATGTAATCAACCTCAACATCATAATGAACTGTAACACCATATGTCATATTACGCAATCTTGCATCATTTGGATACATGTAATGCGCATAATTATCGTCATAAATAACAGGTTTACCAAAATAAATTTTTGACCCATCTTTTCCACCTAAATATAATAAGCTTTCGTTGCGAGTGTCTACACCTTCTTCCTCTCTTTCAATAAACCTTATAGGATTGTTTTCGCGAAAAATGTTATTTATTCCACTGTCAAAGAAATCGTTATAAGATTCTAAATGATGAGCTACTAAATTGTGTGGATTGTCTTTGAAATATTTGTCTATTAATTTCCATGATATACTTTCCATTGTTTAATATAATATAGCATATTTTTTTATAATATTATTTGCATTAATAATATTTAAAGTAACAGCTCGGATAAAATATAAAATATGGAATGCAACGAGGATATTTATAGCAAAATAATAAATAAATTTTGGACTCCTAATGATAATGTAATGAACAAAATAAAAACACTTTGTATCTCTAACAACTGTGATAAAATAGTAGAATTGGGGCCAGGCTATAAGCCTTTTGAGTTATCAAATTATGTCATTGACATAGACGAAACTTATTCAGAATTATACAGCAAAAAGACTTTTTTAAAGCTCAATGTTAACTATGAAACAATTCCGATAGAAAATAAATTTTTTGATTATTGTTATTCTAGACACACATTGGAAGACATATCAACCCCATTTTTTGCATTTAATGAATTGACACGAGTTTCCAAAAGAGGATACATTGAAACTCCATCACCTTTAATAGAAATGATGAAAGGTGTGGACAGCGGAAACGTAAATTACAAAGGTTATATACATCATCGTTACATAGTTTGGTCTGACAAAGATACAAACACTCTTTATTTTTTGCCAAAATTGCCTATTATAGAATACATAGTTTTTAAAGGTAATTTAAGTGAACAATTGCATTATATGGCTAACACGAAACCCTTATTATGGAATAATTATTACATATGGGATGAAAATATGACCCCAAATATAATTGTTTATGGTTATAATAGTGATTATGATTATGTAGGAAATTACGCCGAGTTGTTAAATATAGGAATGAATAAGTCAGTTGAATACACCAACAAATTTTTTGGTGATTGCTATTAATTTTATTACGACAGCGTTTTACTTTATTTGTTTGGTCTTCTAGATGTATTTTTGGTGGATTTCTCTCTAAGTCTTATAGTTTTTGCGCGTTTATATGACTTTGTTGTTTTAAACAATGTCCAGGGCTGCGTGGGTCTATCTTGCAAATAAGGCTTTAAATATGCCCATTGTCTGCGCTTATTACAAAATTCCTCCGCGTTAAATGCCATTCCGCATGAAGCGCCATAACGCGCCATAAATGACATATTTTTTCCCATTTCTGTATTTGCTGCGGTTCCATCAAGCGCACCTCTTGGTTGATAAGGTTTTGGTCTGCTAGGGTCAGACATATATTCGCGCGCGTCTAATTCATAATGCGAGCAAACAGTTCTTGAACAAGGGTTTTCCTTTTCTAAATACACATCATAATGGTCTCCAATTAATTTTAATGCAAGGTCAATGTCTAATTTCCCCTTATTTTCCTCCATTAAATCTCCAAGACGAACGCGACGCGCACCTTGATGTCTTCTAGTGTCATCAAATCCAGTGTCTACGCATTCTTTATTGCGAATTTTGGGATCATATGCGGCATTAAACCCAATGAAAAAACCGTTCTTTGTTCTCTCAACATTGTGATACTTTAAACCCAATTCAAGGCGCAAAATCTCATTGGTATTCGTGTCACCAAACAACCACGAGTTTGCATAATCGCCAGAGTTTTCGTGTAAAAGTATTTTAACATAATCGTCCATGGTATCGCCGTATTGCATTGCTTTGCGAATGCGGAATCCTATTGGGAAATTGTTTTCATAAGCGTTAAAACCACCGATTGTTGTTTCAGTTCCAATAATTCCTGCTGCGGTAACAAAAAAATCAGTGCCACTCCAAATCCAACAAGGACAAGCTTGCATTATAAAACGGTGACCTTTGTGAGGATTCATATCTAAAATAACGTTCATGTATTGACCATCCATGAAATTTGAAAAACTGTTGTGTGCGACTACAATTTTTCCGTCAGTTGTATAATCACCAACCGCAATAAATGCGCTGCAATGATCCTTTGCTCCTCCTTCTCTCCCACCTGGGCCACCAGAAGCTTTTAAAGTGGAGCCATACCAAGAATCCAACATGGTGAAATAGTTATTCCAAGTTAAAATCTCTAAAGTTGTAGTGGGCGTTCCGCCGGCCGTGCAACCTTCAGCAATTCCCTCAATTTCTTCGTAGAATTCTGGAAAGTTTTTCTGGATCTTCTCTTCAAAGTATTTTTTTGTGGCGTCAATAAAAAAATCCCATGATTCACCAATCTCATGATCGCACATAAATCTTAACATTTTTTGAACCTTTTTGAATTCTGGTGCGCAAAAATAGCCGTATGCATAACCTCTTTCTCTAGGACGTCCTTTTACTGAAATATATAACCATCCATTCTTTTCATAAGATATTCCATTCTTAATTATTTTATTATTAGTCATAATATAATAATTGTATATTTTATTTATCAGTTTTTATTAATTTTACATACCCATGTTCTTTTTTCCCATTCCCTTAAGCATTTTAGGGTTCACCATCACTAAACCCATGATAACAAACAAAAGGATAAAAGGAATAAGAACCAAGAACCAAGCAATTCCAGTGTGACCGTCCTTGCAAATCAAGTTCAAAATCCACGTCCAGAAAAGGATGTAGATGATCTTGACAACAAATACAAGAATGGTGCTGGGAACATTGGCCACAAACATACCCATTTTGTAAGTGTGTTTGTTTCCAAAGTTTTGAATGACTGAAAAGATTATTCCAATCATGGAGAGAACAAAATAAATAAATGCCGGTGTGCATAAATCCTTAAGCTTCTTAGGGAACGCCATTATGATATATAATTAGAAAATAATGTTATATCATAAAAATTTGGCCCCACCTTTTCTCATAACTTGTGATTAAGCAAACAAAGACTTTGTAGCGGCTTCACTCGCAAACTGGTCTTTGTATGGTAATGGACTTGCCGGAGCAGGATATCCATTCAAACTATTATACGCGCTACCAACGCCATAAACCATGCTTCTTCCTAAATTAACCAAGTCTTGTGGTATAATTCCTCCGGCTCTTCTGCGTCTAGAACCACCTTTCATATAAGTTATTTGATCACGTTCAGAGATTTGTTCAGTTTGAAGATAAGGTTTATCGTATTTATTTAATGAGAAAAAATTTGTCTGACCTTGTTGTCCAGAAACGCCTGGCCAACCACTGATTTCAGGAGTCCAAGGCTTTCCAAAAGTTGGGCTGCCAATATAACCAATGCCACCCCCTGATTGTATGGCTACGCCGCCTCCTAAACATTGTTGGCAACCACCTTTTTGGCCACCCATTTGCAATCCGCAACCACAATTTCCTCCGCGTTGCTTTCTAGTTTTTTCCTTTAAAGGACAATTGTATTTGCAGTTATGTTTGGATCTGCATGTGCAACTAGGGCCACATTTGTGAGTCCCACCGCGCTTTTTCCACCAGCATCCCCCTCTTTTTTTGCTTTTACCACCTAAATTTTTCTTAGATTTAGACTTAGAACAACCTTTCATATTCCATAACTTTTGAGTCTTTTTTGTCATATATATTAACTAAAGAAATTTATTCAATATCAACGTGGGTGAGCATATGTCTGCGACAGCACATCTTCTTTAGATTGAGGTCGTCCAAGACCTCTCCCTCTGGTGTCTTTTCACTAAATTCTTTGGTCAAATAAACGACTTTGTCAACGTCCATATCCTTTGCTAGCTTTCGCTTTCTAACCTCTTCCAAATAGTAACGGTATTTGTCCGCAATAACGGTGCCGCATGTAAAACATTTCACTGGGATGATCATTCCTTATACTAAACTGTTATAATTTATTTATGTTCTTTTATCAAATCAATTTTTTATTTTAATTTATAGTTTAAATATATGGCATCAAAAAAATCAAAGGGAAACCCTGTCCAAGGACACGGAGAAGCTTGGGAAAATGAAATTTTACAAACGGTGTATGGGGTATATCCTGGTTCAGGAATATCTTACACGTCTATTCACGATGTCCCAAAAGAACTAAATCAAAGAACTGGAAAAAATGTGAGTATAAAATGCACTGGTTCAAAAACAGTATGTTTTGGAGATGCCGCTAGAATTGTTGAAACATTGGACAAAAATTCCCCTTTAGAAGTAATTGTTGTTAATTATAAACAAGTAGGTGATGCCAAACAAATTCAACAAGTTGACCGGTTAGATTTCTCTTCATTGGGAACCGCGTTACTTGGGGAAAATTTAGAAAAAACAAAAAATGGAATTGACAATTTAAAGGAAATGGTGAAAACTGGAAACCCTTTATATAAATCAGCATCAAAGGCGCTGCAAAAAGAAATGGCTAGCAACGGTTCTTATTTTACAATCAATCCCAAAGTTGGTAATCCTGAGAAAAAGCGTGCAGGTAGAGTTCAAATTAGTATATCTGCAAAAAACATGGATAAATTAGTAAAAGATCATCCAGAAATGGTGTTAGAATCCGCAAGATGTTCTGTTCATGGTTGCAATTTAACGGAATCATTGGTATCTGGAAGACGAACTTTTGGATCAAAAAAGAAAAAATCAAGCAGTGATTCTGGTAAAGGTGTCGGTAAAAAAAGCAATAAAAAAAATACTAGGAGAAATTTAAATAAACTATCCTTATCAAAAGATACGTTATCTAAGGTGGAAGATTTATTGCACATTTAGTAAGCCCTTCTAGTTTTTCTTTTATTCGTTTTGCTTCTTTTAGTCATTCTTTTTTTATTTGTTTTCTTTTTCTTGATTGTTTTTTTTTTCTTATTATTCTTTTTTCTATTGTTTCCTTTTTGTTTTATTCCACCTCGGCTTGTAATAGTTAAATCTCTAATAACAACACATCCTTCGCCAGAGCTTAAGGTCTCAACAAAATCTTTAAATTCATCTTTGTTAAAATTAATAGTCTTTATTTCTCTCGTAGGAGTCAGGCTTATTTTAAATGGCTCTCCAAATTTGTCAGGTGAATAGTATTCACTAGAATAATTTTCTGTATCTAAAAATAGAAACATACCAATGGCTTGTCTATTATCAACCATTTCTGGAGTTGTTGGTTCTCTCACAGAACACACCTGAACGCTATCTTGATGTACATTGTGCAAACTAAGTTGACCTTTTTTGGGTATTTTTATTTTTATAGCATTACTTTCATAAACTTCATTTGCTTTGATGGTGGCGTGTCTTAGCAATGGGTCAGAGAATATCATTGTGTCACCATTATTATATTTTCCTCTTAATACAACGGCATTAACTCCAGAATCTTTTAATTCAGAATTTACATCACTTATTGTTGAGAAAGCAGTACTTAAATTTCCAACTTTTTCTGGTAAGGGCAAAATGCCAAAAAGTTCGTGAGGCAACAGTGTTTCGTCTTCTTTATATCCCAATAACACCTCAGTTCCAAAGACGAATGGTTTTCCAAAGTTATAATACTGTAACATTGTAAAAATAGTCTGGTCTTTATGAAAGTTAAAGAAGGAATCTGTAAAGTCTCGTTTAGATTTTCCAATTACGCGTAATGCAATAGTTACCTGATTTCCCAAACGAATCAGCTCAGCAAGTGATGGTAATATTCCACTATTTGCTAATTGAAAAGATATATAACCTGAAAAAAACCCTGGATTTCTACGATAATTATCACTTATATAGCTTGGCACTGAGTTTAATAATGGAGTTATTGTTATATTTCCGTCAGATGCTAATTCAATTCTAAACTTAAAATAATGTACACCTCCAGGAACAAGCCGTTCAAACTCGTCAAAAAATTCTTTTGTTTTATATTCTTCTGAAGTTGAAAATTTAGTAAGGATTGGATATTCATCTAATTTAATACAAAAATCTTCTTGAATATCAGAAACTTCTACTGCTAAATCTGCCATATTTTTAGTTATAATAAAATGATATTATTATTTTTATTATAAGTTATTATTTAATTTGGGCAATTGTTTCCATAACATTTATTCATATAGTAATAATTATCAACTGTGATTTTATTGCCATCTTTATCCGTTTTAAAAGTTGGACCTGTTATGCCTCCTGCGGAACACTTGTTTCCATTTGCCCAAACGCAGCAGCTGCTAGATTTGCAATTTTTAGACGTTAAACTTTCGCAAGCGCTTTCTAATTTAGTGCTATCTCCACCAAACGTATTGCAAAAACTAACTGACATATCGTCTAAACCTTCAATTTTTTTCCCTGCTCTACTTGTTGAGAAATTATACACAAGAATGCCAATAACAACAAATATTATTGGCAAATATGGTTTAATGTATTTTGTGAAGTTCATCTTCATAAAATATAGCAATATTATTTGTTTTTATTTTTGGTTTAATGTCTGCGAGTTTTTTTATTTTTCTTATTTCCTCTTTTGCGCGTTATTTTGCGCTTTCTTGTTCTTCTTCCGCCTGTTGTAGGAGGTTCAACTACAGGTGTTATTTTAACGCATACATTTGGTGCAACCTCGGTTTGATTTGCAAATGGATCTTGTAAAGGTCCTTGCATTGGAAGTGGGCTGGTAATGTCAAAAACAGTTGCCGATTCCATAAGACTGTCAAATACTTTCTGTGTCATTCTAATATCTTCAGAAACGTCCTTCGGTGTATTTAAACCAGCTCCTGTTCCACTTTTCTTGCTGCCAAATATACTAACGCCGCCTCCCATTTGAGGATCTGTTGCAATTTCTAATACAGGTTTTAATCTTGCTGCATTAACGTCAAAAAAAACGACCCTATATTGTTTTTTATCACTATCATAAATAATTAAACGACATTCGGTGCTTTTAGTTGGGGTCCTCTGAATTTCTGCTGAAGTAACAGTTGATTTTATAAATTTCTGAATATCTACCGCACTTCTATAAAGGACATTCAGATAAATAGTGTGTTTTAAAGGATTTGGTAAATAAGTTCTACCCTTTTTGTTAGTGCAATCCAAAGATTTGTCATAATAAACGCCTGGTTTTCCTGTTGTAATTTTATACAAACCATTGCAGTCCTCGGAAACTAATTCTCTCAGATTCTTCTTTGCAGACACACTATCTGAGCAAGGATGAGAGAAATAAGCGGCCTTGAAAGGCATGGATGGAACAGGATCTCCTCTGCTGGTTACCCTTAAAAATGTAATTTCTTTTCTCTCAACATAACCGCAAAATAATTCACTTATGTCATTATTAACGCATCTAGGAGAACCTAAACTAACGCAACATATTTTGCTAGTTAAAGCGTTGTATGGATAGACGTTGTATGGAGAAGTGGTTCTTACATGCATCCAAATATACGCAAAAATTGTGCTAAGAGCTCCACCAAGAGAATGTCCTGCTGTGAAAACTTTTACTGAATTTGGGTTTTCTGACCCCAAATGATTTACGGCCAAGTATCGTGTGGCTTCAATAATGGTGTGGATAGAATCGGTAAGTAATTTAAAAATTCCATATAAATAAGATTCTCTCTTGCCTTGCGCATTTCCAACATAAAGAGGAACGAGAGAAGTTGGTTTTGTGTAAGCTCCAGCCGTTTTTCCACTATAAGTTCCTCTAAATACAACCCAAATACAATTGGGCATTCTTTTGTCTGCTACAACATATATCTCCCCATAATTTGATGTTGCTATAGAAATGTATTGAACGTTGCCGTATGCACCGCGTTGAGATTGTTCATCTGACGTTAATTCATAAGTTTCTTTTACTTCGCCGTTTATCATATTAATTTTTTTTGCCATGTCATCAAACGCAATAAATTTTTTTCCTTTATATGTAAAAAGAGGAAGGTTTAAAGGGTTATTGTTCAAATCAAACGTTGTTTCGTCGTCCAATATCTCAGGTATATCATTAATTGAGTTCATTGCAGACAAAATTGGAGTTGGAATAATGGGTCCAATAATTTTATTGTATTGTTCTAAGAAGTTTTTATCGCTAAAATATGCAAATCTTGAAAGAACTGCTGAATAAAATGATATAAAGTGAACGTCTCCATAATTTTTTTCTGTAGTAGCTCCTGTATTATTTGATCGTGTAAAAAATGGCATATATATATTAATTAGAGATATATATTTTGCACAACAGTTCCTTTACTAGTTTTAACCTTTTTGTGCATTGTTTTCTTCTCCTTGTGAATTTTATCATGGCACTTTTCACACAACGTCATCAAGTTTGCTGCATGATTTTTATGAAAGGCGTCTCCTCCAGTTGGATTAATTATGTGTCCATTTTCATTGGCCAAATTTTGATGTTGCAAATGGTGAACCTCCTTGCCTGGTTCCTTTCCACACAACTCGCACATTCCAACAACTTTCTTACTATTAAAATGCGAAGTCTTGAGAGAAAGAATGCTTGCCGATGTTGGATGATATTTCATACGAATATTATGCGCAGATTCAATAAAGTCTGCAGGGAGACTGAGTGACTTGCAAACTTCTAACCCATACATATTATCTCCTGGACCATCTTTTATTTTCCTATCATAAACCAAAATATCCTTTTCTCTATCATAAATTACCGCCATGTGTTTCAAAACAACGGTTTCTAACTGACAAATCTCCTCATAGTTTATAATCTCGTGCAAGTGTGTCGCAAATATAAAGCTACTCTTTTTAGCATGCAAATCTAGGATTCCAGCAACAAAAATGCTTGTCGCAGAAATGCTCTCGGTTCCAGAACATAATTCATCACCTAAAACTAGACTGCGTTCATTTGCAAGTCTTAAAATAGTTCGCAATTCATACATCTCAACTGCAAATGAAGAGAGATTCTTGAACATATTGTCATTTCCCAAAATGCGTGTAAAAATATATTGGTATGGACTAAACTGGAATGACGAGCAAGGAACATATAAGCCAGCCTGAGCCATTACAACTGCAATTCCTGCCGCTCTTATTAGACTAGTTTTTCCGACTGCATTAGTTCCATACAACAATATTCCATCTATTACATTATTTCCGAGTGCAACGTCATTGGAAACATATAGTTCATTTTGCTGCAGGTGTTCTATCAAACAATGGCGTAAATCTGTAGCATTAAAATAAGATTTATCTGAATTAACAATCGTAGGTTTGCAATAATTAAAGGTCTTTGCAATATTTGCCTTTGCGAAAATGACATCAACAATTGTAATAAAATCAACAATTGCAAGAATATGTGGTTGAAACTCATCCATTCTATTCAATATTTTATTATAAACTCCAGTAATAAGATCTTTCATTTGAATTTTAACAGACGACATAGACTTGCATAGTTCAGTAATATCAGGGTTTGAAATGGAGTCGTTGGACGCGGTTTGCGCATTCAAGAAGAGATTGTCGCGCAGCTTTATGCAAAAAGTGGAATGTGTTTCTCCATCTTCGCTAGAAATATAATTTAGTGTTATGCCTCCTTGTTCTTCGGCATTTTTATTAACAATCTCCTTCAAGTTGTTGCATCTGCGCTTTGTGGCAACAAGACTAAAACTATTCTTTTCAGTCTCATGCAATTTGACATAGTCTGTGGCTTTGGCTTTCTTCTCATATTTCATAATATTGTCATTAAAGTGCTCACGAATTGCCTCTAATTTATTACTGGATTCTAGAAGCAATTGCTTCTTATTATCAAGATCCGCGTCCACACCCTTCTTAATAAAATTTACTTCAAACTGTTGAGTTGTTTCAATATCATCGCATAATGAGAGAACCAAATTGTCTTCCAAAAATTTTACTACAATGTCACAATATTCGGCAATTTTTGTGCACTCGTTTTTATCCATGCGTTTATGAAAATAATCCAGGAGCAATTTATCCTTAACAAGCGACTCGTAAATATCCTTGATGCTTAAAAGATTATTATAAAACTGAAACATTGTCTTTGGAGAAATCTTTTTCATGACAAGCTGTCGTCCAATTTTGGAGACGTCTTTCAAAAGCTGAAGCTTGTTTTTAAGAGTTGGATAATTACCAATATGTTTTTCCAATATGTGTTCAGTAATGTTATATTCCTCATTTAAATGCTGAGAATTTGTAGTTGGATTCAGAAGACAATGAGAGAACTTTCGCTTGCCCATTGGCGTAATGCACAGATTCAATAACTTTTCAACCGATGAGCATTTTCCTGTGTAATTTCCATCGTCAATAATATTCAATTGCTTTAAAGAGTGGTTTGCAAGGATTAGTCGCTCTGAAGAATTGTCAAATACAGGCTCTTGCAACTTATTGACTAGATTTGGGTTGTGTTGGTAAATAAAATCAAGCAAATAACAATATGCCTGAGTGGCGATAGCATTTTCGTAGAAGTTTTGAGAGAAAACGTCAAAATCTGTCATCTTAAAAAACTTTTCAAGAACGGTTTTTTGATAAGTCTGTTTTTCGCAGTTATTTGCCCTCTTTGCATTTTCTGTTTGTTCAGTAGTAATAATTTTATGAATTGATTTGCATTGTATATTGCCGTAATTAATAATATTATCCATATCTTTTTCGCCAATATTGCCAACAAGTATAACTTCGCTTGGATTATGAATGGAATTGAAGCGATCCAATTCATCAAATGTTGTAGGATTCATTAAAAACAATTCATTAAATTCAAAAATAGTTGATTTTCCAGTATAGATGTCAATATTTGCAATTCCAACGTGAATCTGTTTGTCTCTAGATTTCATGTTAGTTGAAGCGTGAACCCAGATGCAAGTTATGTTGTTTGTAATCTTAGCGTTGGATTCAAGAGAGAAATAAGTTCCTGGAGAATAAATTCCAGATAGACTGCGTGTAGTGTTTTTTGCTTGTTCATCTTGAGTATAAACAATAACAGTAAATCCAGCTTCTTGTAGCTTCTTTAAATACTTGTCAATCATGTAATGAGAGAAACCTGCCATTACAACGCCCTCTTTTCCAACGCAAATTTTCTTGTCGGCAATATTCAAGTCGCATGTTTGAGAGAAAGCAATAATTTGACTGCCCTTAACATCTCCTGTTGTTTTATTTTGAAGACCATAAACCTCGTAAAAAGCTCCAACTTGCATAAGCACAATGGTGTTCTCTCCATATTCTGAAATATATTGTTCTGTTTTTGCAAAGTAGTCTTTGATAAGTGCCATTTATCTTTTAACTATATTAGTATAATACTGTTTCTCTCTTTAATCTGATTTGTGATAATATAAAGGACTGCAAGATTTCTTTTAAAAATTGAAAGATATAATGCTGTTAAATGTTATAGCAAATCAAACAATGCAAGAACTTGGAGTTTTGTGCAATGCATGCCATTATGCTGAATGTTGTTGCAATAATTTGAGAATTATAAATAAAAGACATCAATCGTTGTGCAATATAGCGTATATGAAAAAACTGGAAAAATATTTTGGAATTGATGACACTGATTATTTAAAGCATTCCATTTCATTAAAGAGAACAAGCAATTTCAAATATAGACTTATCATAAAAAAGCTCACGGTTTATAATCCGTTAAAAACTTATATCAAGGAACTGCCGAGAGATATTAATAATTTGATTTATTCATATTTGTGGCAGCCAAATTTAATAATGAGAATATCTATTGTGCTTCCACGCGATTATCCTTTTGCTTGTCCAAATTGGGAAGTTATAAAATATATGAAAAATGGAAAGAAACAGGATAAATATGAAGAAACTCTGAATGCTAGATGCATAATGAAGAGCACTTCACCGTCTATGACAATTGAAAAAGAAATTCTGGCTTACGCATCAAAGGTCTTTGAATATTAGAATAATATAAACAAAACGGATGAGTTCATATTATTTTTATTTATGTTTGTCTGATTTTACGTTTAATACCAGAAATTGTTCTTCTGGCATTCCAAGACCTTGAGAAAGTGCATTATTTTTAAAATATCTATACCATTCTAAATTAATAACCTGCAAATCGTAATATAACTTTTTGATAATATACAAAATAATAGAAATATAGAATGGAACAATGGTTTTCTTTAAATGCCTCTCCAAAACTTGTTTTTTATATCGGTTGTCATAAATGGCAAATTCTGCGGCCAAATTAATGTCACTATTTTTATAAGTTACTTTGTAACCATAAACCATTCTTCCTGTAGTTGATAATCTCCATATAACCTTCTTAAATTTTGATTTCTTAACATTCAAAAAATGTTGCAGCTTAGTAATTGTGCTATCTACATTGTCTGTAAATATATCAACGTCAATATCACTTGAACCTGGAAAATAGTCAGATCGTTGAACGCTTCCATAAAACAACAATTTAGTATCTAAATATTTACTAAGCTTAGAAAAAAAAGCATTTATGTCATCTGGTAATTTATTTTTTGTAGTTTCCATCTTTGTCTTAAAATAAGGAAAGATATTATTTTATTAATTTATTAGCTTCTTGTATCATTTAAAAAGTTGTGCAGTAACGTTTCTTTATTTTTATTAATAATGTCTCCTGCAAGCATTGCGGATTCATACGTTTTGCGCAATACATCATTTGGTGCATTACTTCCCACCTTTATCAAACCGCGTGTCTTCAAATAATTTTTAATATCACCAATAGCCGTTCTTTTTAGTTCTTTTTGTGCGTTAATAACATTTTTTCTGGTGTGATTATCCTTTAATAATATTGAAACTGTATTATACATTTTTGATTTTCCAAGAGTATATTTCTTGCGAATTGTTTTTTTTATATATTTTTTCTTTGGAGGTCCAGCGTGCTCTTCTAACTTTTCTTTTAATTCATTGCTAACCTCAATTTTTGGATTTAAAATAGAAGTGTCAATAGGCGCAAGTTTTATAGGTTCAAAAAAAGGTTGTTCAATAAATGATTCTCCTTCTTTTTCACGTTCTCTCTCCTTTTCATCATCTTGCTGTTTTTTCATCTTCATTTTTAATAATTCCAACTTTCTTTCTCTCTCCGTTACTTCTAAATTTTCTTGAGGGAACGATATGGAGATGGGATGGGGCGCTATTGGCGCTGAAATTGGTAATGTAACAGTTTGCATTAAATCATAATTTTTCCTAGTGGCATTCCAAGTCCTATACGTTGGTTTTGTTCCGCCTTTTAAACATCCATAAGGCACAAGTTCTCCTGGTGTGTAAGCATTTATTTTTATATTTGGCATGGACGGTTCTATCAGAACAGGCGTATAGGTTTCTTTAAGTTCATCTGGTAATTCTAAATTAACCATTGGCATAGAGCTCAAGTTTTGCTGAAAGTAAGAAGGGACCTCAGGCGGCGCATTATAATTTTTAACAGTCTTATTTGCAAGAAGATTTCTTTTTCTCTCTTTATCGTTGTCTTCTTTATGTTTTTTTGATAAGCTTGATAAATAATTGAAAGAATCGTATAATTCATTTGTAAAATTAGAATTTTCTGACTTTGACGCACCTGACAAGACGCTCTCACCGCCAGTTTTTTCCTTCATTTTGTGTTCTTTAATTCTGTTTATTAAATGCTTTTTGAGAGAATTGGGTTTAACAACTAACTGCTGTGCGCTTGGTCTGCTTCTTCTCTCCCTATTTTTTTTAGTTTTATCGGAAAGATTAAACAAATCTGGGTTAATTTGGATTGTTTTTTTTTGCGTAGACATTGTGTATTATAATACAAACAAAAAACATTTTTGAAATTAAAACACACTAAGGTATATCAGTTTTTATAAATTATTCATTAAGATAGTATAAAGAGTGTATCCATTTGGCTCCACCTTTTCTAAAGGTGGTTAAACATACATTGTTTTAATTATGTTTCTCATGCTTTCATTTTCCTTTCTCTTCTTAACTTCATCATTCTTAAGATACAACTCAAACCCCTTTTCTAAATCTTTCATGGTTAGTTTTCTTTTTTCCTCCACTGGTTTGCAAAATACGCGGCGACCATGAACTATTTTTGTTTTTGCTAACAGCGTTTCAATGTCTCTTCCAAAAAATTTGAAATAGTCTAAGTTCTTTTCAAACCAAGCACTGGCAATTTTTGCATCAGACTCAGTGTCAATAGTCCATTTTGCGTCACTTACCTTTTTCAAAAAGATATTATATAATTCTTCTCCCTTATATTCGTCTGTTTTGAAACGCCAAGTAAAACGTGAATCTAGACCTTGATTGTAATTAAAAAAACATTCTTTCAATTCAGACTCATAACCAGCAATAATAACCATTAGATCTTCTTTATAGTTACTCAATGCCTCGCACAATGTATCTATACATTCTTTGGAAAAACTGTCTTTCTTCTCAGGATTTCCAAGAGCATACGCCTCGTCAATAAATAGAACTCCGCCTAAACATTCGTTAATAACGTCGCGTGTTTTAATTGCCGTTTGTCCTAAATAACCAGCAATTAAATCACTTCTTGTTACCTTTCTAAATGTACCCTTTTTAAGAATACCCAACTTGCTGAATATTTGACCAATAATTTTTGCCATTTCTGTTTTTCCAGTTCCTGGGGGACCATAAATAACAGTGTGCATAAAATCACCCTCTCCATTTTTATGAAGATCTTGAATAAAATATAAAATTTGATCAACAACGTTCTCTTTGAGTTCCTTCATTCCAATCATGTTATTCAAGTCCATTAAAGAAGAATTAATCTTATGAAGACCATCCATATTAATGTTATATTCTATTGTTTCATCTAGTGGATAATCTTTTATGAGTTTAAGTAGACCGGCAATATCTTTTATTTCCACATCAATATTTACTTTTGTTTTTGGTTTTGTGATTATTGGAATAATCGGTTTATTTTGTTCTCTCTGATGATCCCATTTTTTTCTAGGAGTTCTTTCAGGCGGTGCGCAGTAATTAAGATCTTTTTTCATTTTTTCTGTCTGTTCTTTTATTAAATCTGAGAGACAACATGAATAACTAATGCACGCGGAATAACCTTTTGGCTCAATTGATTTTTCAATTGATTTTTCAACAGGTTTTTCAACAGGTTTTTCAACAGGTTTTTCAACAGGTTTTTTAATAGGGGATGTATTTGGTTTTTTTATAAAAAGATATTTCTTGTTATTGGGGCTTGGCAAATTTGCAACAAATTTGTTAGGGTCGTCGCATAAATCCTGATTTGTTGTGCAGACCTCTATTTTATCAAAATATGTATTTTCAAAATTTTTATTTATTTTTAAAACTAATTTGTCTATAGTTTCTTTGTCGCACTCATTTTTTTCTTCACGCAGAGATTTATCAGATGAATTCCTCTTATCCATTTCTTCAATAAAGTCTTTATAATTTTGACGCACGCGTTGCCTGCCCATTTTTAATATAAATATATTGTTGTTATATTTATATTCTTTACTAAAAAGTTCTATTTAATTTTTGCAACGTCTTGTATGTCTTCGTTTTGAGCATTTTGCGCGTTTTGTAGTCTTGATTTTTTTTACTCCACCTGATTGTCCGCCTGTCAAAATTGAAATTATAATGCTTCCAAATACATTTCCAATTCCTGACAATATATATCCAAATCCTTCTAATAACACTCTAAAATCAACGCCTTGCATGAGTAACCAAAATGATGGGTCATTCAATACAGAATAAGATGAAGAGTAAGTGCCAGCATTTCCATATTTGACTTTTGCTTCAGCCATTAATTTATTTGTAATTACGCCATCAGGATCAATCTCTTGTAATTTTGCATTAATAGCGTTTAAAATGACGTTAAGTTTTTCCATAACTTTTTCAATAACGTCTTTTTTTTGTTTTGTTTCAGGGTTTCTAGGGTCACTTACTATTTTATCTTCCAAATATTTCAATCTGCGACTATAAACGCTATTTAATGCATAATTAATAATATTTCTTTGTATAAGAAACTCTTTCACCAATTCTTCCTTATTAACTCCGTATTTTTCAATAACTTTGTTAACATTGTAGTCAATTGCTAATTGATTCGTTAGCGCGGACAACTGGTTATATTGGGACTCGGTTAAATATGAACCAGTGCGTTTTTTAATAAATCTTTGGGCACTTCCAAGTGGATCTCTATACATTCCCTTTGCTTTGTCAGAAATATTTCTAAACATGTTTAATATATTATTGTTATATTTTATTTACGCGACAACTTTCTTTGTTGAAACAATTTAAAAACAAATTGAAATAATAAATAACCGAAAAAATGAGTTCAATCACAAATACCATGTCGTCAGAAGATAGCTTTAATCCAGAGCAAGATAAATATATTGAAACACCATGGAGTATAATTGAATCTTATTTTAAAGGTCAACATCTACAACGTTTGGTAAGACATCAGCTTGAGTCTTACAATAACTTTGTCGGTTATCAAATAAATAAAACCATAGAAATGTTCAATCCTGTTCACATTGCGTCTGAACAAGATTTTGATTTGAAATCCGGAAAGCACGCGCTGGAGATTTTCATTACTTTTGAGAATTTCCACATTTACCGTCCTCAGATTCAAGAGAACAATGGAGCCACAAAGTTGATGTTTCCGCAAGAGGCACGGTTGCGCAACTTCACTTATGCATCTGCCATGACCATTGACATTAATATTAAATTTGTCGTTAGAAATGGCGAGAATCTTGAAAACGTTCAAACCTTCTATAAGACGCTTCCGCAAATTCACATTGGCAAGTTGCCTATCATGTTAAAGTCTAACATTTGCGTGCTTAACCAATACAAGCACGTGGAGCACGCAAATACTGGCGAATGCAAGTTTGACGCAGGCGGTTATTTCATCATTAATGGTTCTGAAAAGACTGTTCTTGGTCAAGAGCGCGCCGCTGAAAACAAGGTTTACTGCTTCAATGTGTCCAAGAATAATACCAAGTATACTTGGCAAGCAGAAATTAAGTCAGTGCCAGATTACAAGTGCATTTCTCCTAAGCAGATTAATATGATGGTTTCCTCCAAGAACAATGGTTTTGGTTTTCCTCTTATGCTTCAACTGCCAAGGGTGAAGCAACCAATTCCACTCTTCGTTGCATTCCGTGCGTTGGGTGTAATCTCGGACAAGGAAATCTGTGAGAAAATTATTCTAGACATTGAAAGCAGCAAGCACAAGGAAATTATGCGGTGTTTGCAAGCGTCTATTATTGATGCAAATGGCTACATGACACAAGAAGAGTGTATTAGACATATTACTAGTTATGTGATGTATACTCCTATTAACATGGACAAGGAAACTGGAATTAAAAAGAAGCACGACTTTACGTTGGACATTCTTTCCAACGATCTGTTCCCACATTGCAGTACTGCTCAGCAAAAAGTGTATTTCCTCGGATACATGACAAACAAGCTGTTGCAAGCTAGCTGCAATTGGTCAAAGCAGGACGACAGAGATTCTTATCTGAACAAGCGAGTTGACCTGACAGGCGTTTTGCTTAACAACTTGTTCAGAAACTACTTTAACAAGTTGGTAAAGGACATGGAAAAGCAAATTATTAAAGAAATTAACACTGGTTCTTGGAAATCAACCGACGATTACCAGAACATTATTAATCAGACAAACATTTATAAAATTATCAAATCCACTACGATTGAGAATGGAATCAAACGAGCGCTGTCAACCGGTGATTTTGGAATCAAGCACATTAATAGTAACAAGGTTGGTGTTGCTCAAGTTCTTAATCGCTTGACTTATGTGTCCAGTTTGAGCCACGCTCGCAGAATTTCAACTCCTACGGATAAGAGTGGCAAGTTGATTCCTCCTCGCAAGTTGCACAACACATCATGGGGTTTCCTTTGCCCTGCAGAAACTCCAGAAGGTGCGTCTGTTGGTATTGTCAAAAATTTGAGTTACATGACTCACATTACAATTCACTCCAACAGTATGCCAATTCATGAATATGTTACTCCGCACATAATTGACATCCAAACGTTACAATCTGTGGATATGTATGACAAAACCAAAGTGTTTATTAACGGCGCTTGGGTTGGTATTACTGAATCACCATTAGAATTGTATACCATGCTAAAGGACAAAAAGCATCAAGGTATTATTAATATTTACACGTCTATTATCTTTGATTACAAAATGAACGAAATTCGCGTTTGCAATGACAGTGGGCGTCTAACGCGTCCTGTTTTGCGAGTTAAGGACAAAAATGTTTTGCTAACAAAGAGCGTTATTGATAAGTTGAATAAAAATGAGCTGACATGGGACGACTTGTTAACCAATTGCAGAATTGATGATGCGGTGCTTGAATATATTGACCCAGAGGAGCAAGCGTGGTCTATGCTCGCAATGAAGCCCAATGAGCTAATGGTTAAAGAGGACGCTGACAGAATTCAAAAATATACTCACTGTGAGATTCATCCCAGCACAATCTTTGGAGTTCTAGCGTCTTGCATTCCATTCCCTGAGCACAACCAATCTCCTAGAAATACATATCAATGTGCACAGGCAAAACAGGCTATGGGAATGTATGTAACCAATTTTGATTCTAGAATGGATAAGACTGCATATGTTCTAAACACTCCAGCTAGACCGTTTGTTGACACGCGCATTATGGACATGATCCAAATTAATAAGATTCCGTCAGGATTTAATGCAATTGTAGCCATCATGACTCACACTGGTTACAATCAGGAAGATTCATTGTTGTTCAACAAGGGTTCTATTGATCGCGGATTATTTCAAGCAACCGTTTACCACACTGAAAAAGATGAGGACAAGCAAAAAATTAATGGTGACGAGGAAATTAGATGCAAGCCTGACCCCACAAAAACCAAGGGGATGAAATTCGCCAATTATAACAAGGTGAATGGCCGCGGAGTCATTCCTGAAAATGTGTTGGTGGAGAATCGCGACATTATTATTTCCAAGGTGACTCCTATCAAGGAGAATAGGAACGATCACACAAAGGTAATTAAATATGAAGATCAAAGTCGCGTTTACAGAACGGACGAGGAGACGTATGTTGATAAGAATTACATTGACCGAAATGGAGACGGATACAACTTTGCAAAGATTCGTCTGAGAGCGGTAAGAAAACCAGTTATCGGAGACAAGTTTTCGTCAAGAAGTGGTCAAAAGGGCACGCTCGGAAATCTTATTCCAGAGCAGGACATGCCCTTCACTAGAAGTGGGTTAAAGCCAGACCTAATCCTGAACCCTCATGCAATTCCGTCTCGTATGACTATTGCGCAGCTCAAGGAGACAATTCTTGGCAAGACGTTGGTTGAGCTTGGTCTGTTTGGTGACGGAACAAGCTTTGGTGAACTTGATGTGAAGACCATTTGCAAAAAGTTACAAGAAGTCGGTTACGAATCTAATGGAAATGAGATTATGTATGATGCTCTTACAGGTGAACAAATGGAGTGCACAGTCTTTATGGGACCAGTGTTTTACCAAAGGTTGAAGCACATGGTCGCAGATAAGCAACACAGTCGTTCTATTGGTCCAATGGTAAATTTGACACGTCAACCTGCTGAAGGTAGGTCGCGCGATGGTGGTCTAAGGTTTGGTGAGATGGAAAGAGATGCGATGATTTCCAATGGAGCCGCAAGATTCACACGAGGCCGTCTATATGATGCATCGGATAAATATCAAGTGCATGTCTGCAAGAAGTGTGGTCTAATTGCGTCTTACAATGACCAAATGCACATTCATCATTGCAGAACGTGTGACAATAGGACAGACTTTGCATATGTGGAGATTCCTTATGCATGCAAACTGTTGTTCCAAGAGTTGATTACAATGAACATTGCACCTCGCGTCATTACAGATTATTAACCACCTTTCAAAAAGGTGCTGCCAAAAATATAGAAATTTAATAACTCCATTTTGTTTATTTGTAATGTCTTTTTGTTCTTTTATTTTTCTTACTTTTATTTGATTTTTTACTTCTTTTTGAATTACGTCTTTTTGTTCTTTTTCCACCCTTGCCTTTCTTTTTAGATCCTGAAGCTGACGCGGCCATAGCACGTAAACCTTCGTAAATTGATCTAATATTTTCTTCAGGCAAACCAGTTGTCGCATATACTCTTAAGAATTCATCCCAATTTCCAGAATAAGCAAGTTCTCTCACATATGTTGCGGATATAGCGCCTTCTGGTCTTGCCAAAAAATCGCTATCATCAAGCTCAATTGGTGGTGTTCTCTTACTCAAAGCTTCTTTAACAAATTTATAACCGCTTGCACGATCTTGTCCTACAATTAAAAGAGCCCTTTCAATCGGCTCACTATAACTAGAAATTAACGCGTTTAATGATTTTAAAATGGGATGTTTTCCAAATTCTGGTGGAGTTGCATCATCCATGCAAATAATAATTGGTTCAATTGCATCTATGCTTCCAGGAGAAATTGGAGGAGCATATTTTTTCATTTTCATTTGTTCTTTCAATGCCTGAATCAACCCAGACAATAACATTTTACGTTTATCATCGCAATTAAACGGATTTTTTGGCATGTCTTGTGAGTGAGATAATATAATTCCAATTTTTGTTTGTCCTAAAGACGCTGCGCGATGTATAAGTTTTTCAATTAATGCCATGTGTCCTGGTGTGGGAGGATTCATGCGACCAATAGTAAATACAAGAGTATTATCTGAAGACATATATAATATAAATATATATTATATATGCAATTATTCCAAAACATATCCAACTTTAACAACACTGCGGATTATCTTCCAATATTAGTGGGTGTTTTGTGGGTTGAATCTTTTGTAATTTTTTTCACTTTCATGACTTCGCGTTCAAAAGTTTTAGAACAATGGTATAGAAATTATGGGCTTTCGGCCGTTATGGCAGATGTTCTTATTGTAATAATTGGAATACTAATTGCGAGATTTTTATATCCTTTTATTTTTGCAGCATTTTCATTATGGAAATTTATTGGCCTAACTCTAGCGATTCAAATTGCCCATGATATTTTATTCTATTACTTTTTCTCTCTTGTTCCGAAAGGAACAAATGCAATGATAGATACATTCAAGAGTTACGCGAAAGAAGTTGGGGGTTTTGCCATTTTAGGAGATAGCGCTATTATAATATTTTCTTGTTTAGCCGCATCTCATTTAGCAACGTATAGTTTAAATTGGAACATAATTAATTTAATAGTTACATTGTATTTTATCCCTTATTTAATTTACCATAAATAAAATAACTTATGGCTGTTGTCAGTGTGAATAAAATGGCTCCCCAAAGGGAATCAATAGCAACAGTCATTGGTTTCCAGTTATCAAACAACGACCAATTTGTAAATTCATATACTGTGTATATTACAAGACCCAATAAGAATGCGTCCAACAACGGTTTTCTCTCTTTAATTATAAAATAGTAAACGCCGAACACGAGAGAAATATAACACAAAACTGCAGGAATCAGATTCATATTAATGACACGCCCTTGAATTGATTTTACTTGATTGTCAAAATACCCTTTCATAGAGGTTAAGTAAATAGAATCCAATGTTACAAAAATAACAAAAGTTATCAAAAATTGTAATAAAACGCGACTGTTCATTATAATATACGACTATAGAAATATTATTTTAGCAAAAGTCTATTTCTTTTGCAAATATTTTATATCTGTATAATATAAAATGACATCTGTTGGTTATACAAATCCTATTAGCTCTTCCGGTGGAAAAAGCATAAATTTAACGCTCGGCGTTTCTAAATTGGGTGGTGGAATTCCTGGGTTCATTCCTCAAGCCACATATAACACAAACAACAACAATGAATTTATTGACACGCGTTTCTCCCTTAAGCAGGCATGGAACACTGGTTATGCTATGAGAATGTTGAACACTGATAAGGCCATTTGCACACCATTTCGCGCCGTTAACAATGCTGGTGATTTATTAAGTCGCAAATACTATTCATGCGGAGGTCCTTGCCAGACTTTTCAAAGTCGTCCTGGCATGTTTGGTTTAAAGCAACATTTTGGCGCTATTCAAAACCACTGCGATGGAACAGGCGTCCCTCCATCATCTTGCAACACCAAGTATGTTTATGACAGTTCCGATTACATTAGATACGCCAAGCAAAAGGCTGTCAACAAGAACTACAATGATGCATCATATGGTGGAAATAACTTTTCTGGCGCTCAATCCGCTATTAGAGCTATTAGACGTTATTAACCAATAATTTATTTTTATTTTGTGTAATTATATTATATAAAATGACAAAAACTAAAAATATGCGTAAAAGAAGCAGAAAAGGGGGTGATACATTGCAAACTTTAGCAACAATAAAAACAAGAAACGCTATGATATTAGCTGATGTTGATCGCCTTGAAGGGAATTGCGACGTTTCAGACATCAAAGATAATGCAAAAGAAGGATTGCAACTAATTAACGCTCTTATTGACGAACAGAGAGAAAAATCTATGTCAGATAATCAATCTAAACCAACAACTCCTGTTGCCGAAGAAGAGTCTATTCCTGTTGCTAAAGATGAATCAATTGTTGTTGCAGAAGAAAATAAAGTTGCAACACCTGAAGTAATTGATATTATGAAACAAATAATAAATGTTAACGGTTTCAATGGAACAGTTGGGGAATTATTAAGTAAAATTAGAGCAAAAATTGTTCAATTAAAAAGGACCAATAATTCAAATTACAAAAATACAGTTGATAAACTTAATGCTGTTGCTAAAAATATTTCAATGGAGACATCAAGCATAGAAAATGTTAAAAAAATATTAAAAGAGAATCAGATTACATTTAAGAATAATCTAGTGTTTGGTGGTAAAACAAAAAAGAGACAAAACAAAAAAACAAAAAGACAAACAAAAAGACGATAAGCATGAAATTTTCTTTTCCATAGATATAGTATATGACAACAATTGCCTATCATCAGTATACAAACATTCCTTACATGAGCGGCGGATATGCCAGCGCCCCAGTAATTGGACCATTAAGCACGAATAGAACGCCAAATACAACGTTTCATAGCCAGCTAGGTGTTCTTACAGGTATCCATCCTAATCCTCCTCAGTTTTACCCTTCTGATGGTGCAAGCACTTTTTCCCAAGCGCGTGCTCAATATAGAAGAACAAATACGACTCAACACAATTTTGGCAGAGGCACACAAATGTATTCTTTGATTCCTTCTACAAGTCAATATTCTGCAGACACACAGAGACAGTACAACGTTTCTCAATCAACAAAATATGTAGCACCGGCCACATCATCAATGTATATGTCTGCCAAAAAGAGTGCAGCTATTGGCAAAAGTTCATTGAAATATGGCTTGCCTACAAATGCGCCATTGTCTTATAAATGCTATGATAGAAATGATGTGAAAACTGCATTAAGAATGGTTAGATCAGGTGGATGCACCGCTCCTGCAAAGAAAGGATCTATTTTTAACAATACATTGTGCAACGGAAGAGTCTGCGCAATAGGGTCTTTGGTGTCTCAAACTTATTAAAAAAAAATGTTAAGTAAATATATAAATGAACAAGTATGTCGTTGAGTTTTTAGGAACACTTTTGTTAGTTTTTGTTATTTTAGCAACTGGTAACTATTTAGCCATCGGTGCCGCTTTGGCATTGGCGGTTTTATTGGGTGGTGCTGTTTCAGGCGGAGCGTTTAATCCTGCAGTTACACTTTCACTTTTAGCCGCCGGCAAGTTGGCTGCTAGTGATGTGGTGCCTTATATTGTCGTGGAAGTTGCTGGTGGTTTAACAGCCTTCCAGTTATACAAGATGCTTATGAAATAAAAGTATTAAGACAAAAATTAATATAAAAACAATTTTAAATTTATATTGGGGGGAGCTTGTCCAATATAAATTCTCTCCCCCAAGTTGCGTTAATAGTGTAGTGGTAACACGCATCCCTTCCAAGGTTGAACTGGGGGTTCAATTCCCTCTTAACGCAAAACATATTTAGCAATTTTAACACACTGTTATAATATAATTTTTTATATTATAATATAATATAAATGGCGAGAACAAGAAATCACAGAGGCGGTGCCGCTGTTGGCGGATTAACCAGAAGAAAGAAGAGCAGAGTCGGCGGCTCACGTAGACGTTACAAGCGCGGTGGACAATTCCAAGGCGTACAAGCTGGCGTTTCCAATGTTGCTAGTGGTGTTTCTAGTGGAGTTGGAACAGCTGCATCCACCGTCGGAAATGCTGCCAGTGGTGTTGGCAGCTGGTTTTCCGGCATGTGGGACAAGACCAAGAAGGCGGTCAGTGGCTCAACAATGGGCGGACGCAGACGTAGACGCGGCGGCCAAGCCGTTGTCGGTTTTGACGAGAAGTGGGATGTCCAAGGCCCTGCCGTTGGTGGTCGCAGACGCAGAAAGCACTAAATTTTAAATTGCATTAACATATAAATTTTAAAAACTTATATGTTACTATTTTATTTTTTCATAATTCCATGCAAAATGTAAATAGCAAGAAATCCCAAACAAGCAAAGTATAATTGAACTATTGGATCATCCGGAAAGGAACTATCCGCAATAGATGCAGGACTTAAACTCATATTTGTGAAAGACTCGTTGCATCTTTGTCCTGAAACCGGATTTGCATTACCATTTCCCCAATTACATGGATCCATGTTTCCAATGTCAACTGTTGCGACAAAATGAGTTTGATTTCCAGTTGCATTGGGTGGCAATCCACCGGTGCTAGGTGGAGTTGGACCAACTACTTGCATAGTAATTTCCTGACAATCTGGCGTTGAACCAGACGTAAAAGCGCCTAAAATAGCATACGGATTTAATACATTCAAATTACTCATTGTTCCTGGAATTAAACCCTTAAAATCTGAAAAATTAGTGTCTAACCCTGAAGAAACGAACGGAACATTCCCCATAGGAATATTGTTAACAAAAATATATCTGTCTACTTCTTTGTCGGATTTTACATCTTTACATTTTCCTCCAGTCTGTAAAAAAAACTTGTTTCCTAAAGGACCTCCAGTTGTTGATGCTCCGCCACCTGTCACCAAAACTTGAACATATTGAATCAAACCATCAATGTCTTTTGCCATTGTAGACAAGCTACCATTGTCTGACATGCCAAGCGCTTGTGGGTTTTTAATATTTTGCCAATATGGATAATCTGGTCCTAACAAATTTTCTTCTACACCTTTTGCATCTTTTAATACATTTTGAAATATGTTTGACATATAATTTATAGCTATATAAATATTTTTATTCATTAATTTATTGAATCTAAACTTTAAATAAAAATATTTTATGCGCTTTGAGTTCCGCTTACAGCCAATGGTTTATTCCCAGCCAACTGTTGTGATGCCTCTGCTTGCGCCTTTACTAAAGCAGTAACTTGATCATTTAATACAATAACGTTTCCACTTATGTCTTGCACTTCTTTATCTAGCCCCATAAGTTTATTTACTTGATCTTGTAAAATTTCAATGGACGCTGAATTCTTGTAAGCTAAAACAGATGAGGAACAAGCCGATTGATCATTTGCACCATTTTCAAGCCCTTCAACAGTCGCCCAATTAGCTAAAAAGAACTGATACACTATTAAACAAATAAAAAATATAATAAGAAACCTTACTAACATTAATATATATAAATACTTTTATTTTCTTCTTTATTTATAATATATAATGTCATCAGCATTTTATCCTCAAGGCATGCATTCATATAACAATTCATCTCCTAATGCTCCTTTCACTGCAGGGTATAAAACATGGAAAGGAACTGGAAGATATAGCAATCCGGTTGGAATAACTTCAGGTAGCATTAGACCTTTAACAAACAATGATCTTACAAATATGGCTGTTTACAAACAAGGATTAGCAAGACCACTCAAATGGCAATTTAGAAAAGGCACAATGACTCAAGCACCTTATCAAAACAAAATTATTAATCCTGCCGATCCCACTCAAAGTGTTAGTTTTAACGGAAATAGAATGAGCAAATCCACGGCAGGTTTAGAAAACAAAACTGGTGGATTAATTGGTCAGCTTATGGACCGCCCTGGAGGATACTCGGTGAAACACAACCCAACTGATGAAATAAATGAAACCACTCAATATGGTTTAGATTGCAAAACGTGCGACGGAATTAGCGTGGTCACCGATTTTGCTCCCAGCCCCTATTTGACTAATAATCCTCAGCCTGTCTGCACAAACCCTCCTCTTTGTTGCAATGAACCAAGAAAGGCTCTTCTTCGTGTAAGACCTGCCAGCACTAATTTAAAGAAAAATTATTTCACAACGCTTCAGCAATATAGACAAAACCGTTGTCAAACATACGAACAACGTGTTTTCAACTTTAAAACAGCTGATGACGGTTTTACAGATGCAGCTTTATTAAAAAATAATCCAAATATTACTCCAGCAATGCTCGCCGCAGCAAAACCTGGTAGTCCAATTACTCTTGCAAATACTTATGTTGGCAACTGTTATCCAAATACTGGTTTGAGCACTTTTACTCAGGTTGAGTTAGTAGCATTAGCATTCCAAATTTTGAATAGTAATGGACTTTTTTCGCAAGAGGACATAACAAACTTTTATAACTTTAAAATAGTAACAATACAACAGTTTGTTTGGTTCATATCAAATTTAAAATCCGGAAATGCAGCTCAAGCCGCATATATCTTCAGTAACTTTATTAATAATCCTTATTATGGAATGGGATTAACCGGCCCTAGCAACCCAAATGGCTGCAAATTAGTTGTATACAAACCAAGCAACCCTCAATTTGCAGTTCAAGGTGGCGTTTCTAGCAGCGCAAGAACATACAAATTGGGATTAACAACCGTAGAAAAGAACGTTAACAATAGCAATGCACTAAGAGGCTCTACAAGCACAATGAGCGTCGCTAATGTGGGTGGGTTGCCTTTCACGCCATTTATCTATAAATCAAAATCCCAAACATGCAGCCCTGTTCTGCCAATCATATTTAGACAAGTCAGTTATAATCCTAAAACTTGTTTCAGAAATTCCGACGATTTCCAGTCAAAAGCACTTCAGTATATGGGAATTTCAAGCGCCGGACCAACAGTTGCAAATAATGGAATTAGCGCGTCTAATCCAGGCGGACAACCTCTTAAATAACTTCTTCGTTTTTATCTTCCGTTTCCTCTTGATCAATAATCCTATTTACTTCTAAAGATGCGTCTCGTTGTGGCGTGTCTATAATATTTCCATCATCATCATACACGACAATTGGCAAAAATATATTAAGTTTGTCCACAAATTTATTATATGGGATCTTGTGTTTTTCGCACCATTGAATGCATTTTTGAATATTATTCTTTTTCAACGCCTCTATTCTATCATCTTTGTTTTTATTTTTACATAGATTAATTAATTGATCATATTGCTCCAATTGCAAATGTCCAACAATAATATTAGATTCTTCTATCTTATTTAAAAAATAATACGGAAGTTCACTGTTTATTAATGAGCTAATTTGTTTGCCATGTTGCATGCATTCAGCAATAATTGCTCTTAGAATTTTTAGCGTATTGTTATTTTCTATTGTTTTTGAGTAATCCGAAATAAAACTTTTGCAGATAACAAACCGCTCATTTTTAAACGCATTGGACGCATTTGGCTTTATAATGTAAATCTTGTCATACATACCTGTCAATAAATATAAAATATCCAAGATTGGTTTGTGATAAATTACGTCAATCTTAATTATGCAAGTTCCATTAACATTTTGGTAAGTCAATATGTTGCATAGGATTGCAATAAGATTAATAAAATAGCCGTTAACTTCCAAGTCCAAGCGATTACTAATTTCAAAATACAAAAAATCAACTGTCATCATTTCTATTCCCTGAAAAGGTCTTAAAATAGACAACTCTGAGTCAATGTTGTTCTCATAAATAATGTCGTTGTTGTTTTCTCTAAAAATGTTCATACATTCAATTGTAGATGCATTGCTTGAACCACAATGAAGCGCCTTTATGTTTCTTCCTGAAAATGAATCAAAAATATTGAATGTATTAGAAATTTCCATTAATGCGTAAAATGTTGGAGAACTTGCTTTAATCTTGCTAACTGAAAATTTTGAACTAGGAACCTTGAAATGTATGTATTCATAAGGATTAATAATCTTGTAATAAAAATCAATGTTGTAGTCTTGAATTTCTGCTTCGGATTCTGTTGTGTAGAAACTTTGTTTTAATTTTGATGCAAAGTTTTTTGCTACATTCATGTAGTGTATCAGACTGAAAGAGATTATAGGGTCATTGCCTTCATTAAAACTTGGATTTATTTTGTGTGTCGTTTGCTTCTTAGGTAATATGTAATAACTCATTCTTGAGGTTACATTATTATAGAATATTTTGTTTAAGTGATTAGCAAAATATTATATATTAGTTTATTTATTTATTAAGAACGTCTGGTTTTTGCCGCGCGTCGTTTTCCTCGCGTCTTTTTTCTTTTATTTTTACGCTGCTTGTTGTGTTTCCTTCTTGTCTTTCCACCAAGCCCAACAAGTTTTCTACAGAAGCCAGTTACTTTGTCACAACACGTTTGTTTTTTTTCATCGCATTCTTCGTTATCGTTTGAACTAATGAGTGGACGACTTTCTACGCGCGCACTGCTTAACGGTCGTCTTCTAAGTTCTGAATTTTCTTGTCCTTCCCTTTCTTTTCTATCTTTTTCTCTCTCTTCTCTTTTAATAAAAAAATAAGGGTCTATTGCTAAAATTTCTCGTTTGGTAATTTCAGGGTCATGCACTTTTCCATTTTTCCAAACTCCAGTAGGTGTGCTCGCTAGTTTGTATTCAAAATACAAAGTCATTAGTTTTTGTGTTTCATCTGGTGCAAGTTTGCGTCTTCTTCCAAACATATCCATATTTATATTTTTATATTATAGTAATATTTTTATTCTTCCAACTTCAAAGTTACCTTTTTCTTTGACGCAGTTTTTTTCGGTTTTTGAGCCGGAGTTTCAGACTCCTTTATAATAGTTCCTTCTGTTTCAACAACTTCCTTTTCGTTTTGTTGTTCTTCCAAAGCTTTTTCTTTTAATTCCTCGGCATTTTCTTTTGCTTGTTCCTTTGTCTCAGATTCAACCGCCAAGACAACTTTCTTTGCGCGAGGTTTCTTTGTTTTCTTTTCTTCAGGTTTCTCAACAACAATGTCAAGATCTTTTGCTTGCTCTGGGACTTCATCAATTGCTTCCGACGCAGCAATAAGCATAATCTTTTTGTTTAATGGGCGAGCCTTTTTATTCTCCAATGTTTTCTCGGATTTCTTTACAGATTTTTTGGCACTAGCAAGAGGTGTGCGTGACACTTTGCGCTCTGCAACAGTATCATCAATTAATTCCATAGCAACTTTTTCTGCGTTCACGTGACTAATTTTCTTGAACGCAAAATATCTATTCAAGAATGAAATCTTTTTCTCATTTGGAGTCATTTCTAATGCATCACCGTATTCATTCTTTTTAAATGGACTGCGCTTCACTTGATCTTGTAACAAATTGTATAATTCACTAAACAAACCAGACCCTTCTGGTAAACCAAGCAACTTGGCTTCGTCGCGTGTTACCAACTTGAACCCATAATTCTCCATGATTCTCTCTAGATAGTCAAAGTTGACCAAATACTCAGGAAACATTTTGTTAATAGTCTCTTGGAATACATTAATCTGGCATCCTAAACTGGTAACATCGTCATCAAACGCTGCGTCTTCGTATTCCTTTCTAATCTCCCAAATTTTCTTGGTTCCTTCGTATAGCTCAATGCTTTCACCCATCTTCTTTTTCTTTAACAGGTTGAAGATAAGCTTGCCATCGTAGCAAGTTCCAATGAAATAACCATTTAATTTCGTGCATTCGGAAATATTTCGCATAAAATTCTGAAAAGTTGTCTGGTTTTCAAACATATAGTGAACGGCAAACTGACAAGATGAGACATTGAAACCTTCTTCTCCCTTTCCAAATTGTCGTGCAACTCCTTTTCCAAGCTTCTCTGTATCATTTTGACCTTGTCCAAAAACGGCCTTGGTTATTTGCACTGCTTTATCATTCATCATCGCCAAACCGCTGCGAACATTCAGACTGCTATTTCCATTCACGAATAAAGCATAAGGAACGTGCTTAAATCTTTTGCGATAATTCAAAAACCTCGCACAAGCTCCATCCAATCTGTTTTCCAAGTTGTCCTTTGAAATGTCAATTCCAAAAACAAACGATAATTTTGCTTCAATCCATTTTGAGAAATCGCCACCTTTACCGCAAGCGTAGTCAATTAGCGTGTCCGAACGCTTTGAAACACTTGTAATCAAAAGATTCTTAACAAACAAATTGTGAAAGTCTCGCAATCCTCTTGTCTTGCTGCTTCCAGAAAATTTATTATAATACACGTCATCGTCAGCCAATTCATTTGGCACGTTGTTTCCGGTGCAAATCATTTCTTCTGTAATTGGATTATGAATGGAGTGCCAGTTGCTATTTGCAACGCGATACGCATTTCCAAAGTTCTTCTCGCCGTTTCTCAACTCTGCAGTTTTGTCATAACGAACGCGCAAAGGAACCCATCTCCAACCGGATTCATTGTCAAGAACATATCTAAACTCTACAATAGTATTATCTCCAAAGACTTCATTTTCCTCAGTATACATTTGCAAAATTCCTGTTTCATCATTCTTTAACATGATATTACAAATGCCTGCATTAGGATCGTATGGATCTGTTGGATAAAACTGCATTGGGAGATAATTATATTGCCTTTTCCCATTGTTATTTGGTTCAAATGTTGGAAGAACATCATTGATAACGTCTTGACAAGGGTTAATATATCCATCAACGCCTTCATCAAAACCACATCTCAAAACAATTGTTTTATATTCATTTATTTGAGTTGCAGAAGACGTTTGCAATCCATTCTGATAAATTGGAGTTACCTCGTCTTGCCCATTCTTTGCCTTTTTTGTGCTAACCAAGAAATCAACTGTGTTATAATAAGCTGGTTTCCACTTGAAAGAGTATTCCCATGTAGCTTTTCCTAGCTTACCAACTTTGCCAATTTCATCGGCACCAACTCCCATGTTAGCCGGCGTAAATATCAGACCATCTGTGTTATATTCAAACAATCCCTCTTTGTCTCTTGTCAAAATTAAATTACATGCATCAAATATATTTTGGCCTGAATACAATGGGTAGAATTGTTTGGATTCTATTCTGATTGGGCTAATGGCTTCCGTCTTTACTACCGATTTTGCTTCTAACAATTTAATAACGTGTTTCAATAATGGCAGACGAAACTTTGACTTCAAATCTTCTTTGGTCTTTGGGATAAATCCCAGAGCCCTGACGTCCTTTTTATCAACATAATAGATGTCAAACGCAGCATATAAATTTATGAATTTTCCAAATTTATTATGAGGGATGCTCTCTCCATCAATCAAAGTATTATACAACTCTTTTTTGTCTGTTTCCGCTCCAGTAAACAAGACATTCATATTAGTGTTTATCAAGTAAATTTTACCTTTTGCCGAAATAAACAACAAATGTCTTTCTCCGTCGGCCTTCTCAGTAACCGTGTAATCATTGCGAATATTTGGTATAATAGCGTTGTCATTTAATGGAGCAATATTTGTTATCTGAAGTGTTGTTGACGAAGGCCCTATGAAATTGCGCGGTTTTACATATTTGTGTTTTTCAGGGTCATATTCGTCCGCGTGAATCAACTTCATATACTCTTGGAGAACGTTGCGTTGTTCTGGGTAGGAAATTGGATAATTTGTTCCTTGCAGCCCCATCAAAACAAACTTGATTGTCTTGCGAATTCCTGCCAACAATGTCTCTGGTGAATCTGTGAGAGTTCCTGGACCAATTTTTGTGTTATCAACCTCCAACTCTATCTCATAGACTTCCGGATTTTGAAATACATTGGCTTCGCTCGTGGTATATTCCAATACAGGATTTCTATCAGAGAATCGTGAGCTTTTAACAATACTCATATCAACCTTAATGGGAATTTCCGGATGCGTAAATGTAACTCGGTTTAAGTATCTAAAACTCTTTTTTGTTTTCTCCCAGTTATCAACAATGCTTTGTATCACACCAGTTGTATTGCGCATGTTATTCTCAATGCTATATGAAACTCTGAAATTAAAGTCGTCAAAGTTAACAGGAAATACACGCTCGGCGTCTTTTCCTGTGCCCTTTGAATAAGTGCCTTTGTTGTAAAATTTGGTAGAATAAACAGACGACATTTTTTTTATATCGTTGTGTTTACAGTAATCCTGGATTTCATGGAACCCAATAATTTCTGCTCTAATTGGAGACAATTTGAACCTTCCTGATGAAGGATCCAAAAATTCGTTTTGAATTCTCAACAAATATTCACCCTCTTCGCAAGCTGAAGTAAACCCAAGAGACTTTAATTTGCGAATAACGTTATCAAAATCTATTTTGGTTAGAGGCTTGATTCCTCTTGTTCCAAACTTTACTTCCAACTCATTGTTTTTCTGAACATCTCTTACGTATGGATTGTTTGCCCAGAACAACTTGATCAATTTGTCTAATTGAACTTGTGGAGATTCTTTTGATTGATAGTTGGGTCGCTCTTCTCTTTTTTTATATTGTGACGGTTCTAAATTTTCAGGTTCTTTTTTGAGGGATGACATAGTTATATATATTACATTACATATTTTTATATTTGAATCAATTTTTTAAATATTCATTATTATTAATTCGTACAAGTCCTTTTTAGTTTTATTTTTTAATGCGTCAGTGCCACCGTTTGGCGAAACATCCAAAGCTAATTTTTTACACAGGTCACTCAATTCTTCCAACTTATATGCACTCATTGCTTTTAGTGGTTTTTCTACGCTTTCCCACTTGAACAATGTGCTACGATAAATGTCCAACTGTTCATTTGTTGGTGTCAGTTCATAACAATAGTTGAAAGCCGACGAATCCATATTATTTATGCAGTGAACAGCATGCATGGGCATTTGGTCATCGCAAACCAATTCAAAACATTTTCGCTTGTGAATATACATAATATTAATGTTATTGGCAATACAAAGAGCAATAAACGTCTTCATCCCAATTATCTGTTTATTTGCCAATTCATCTTCCACGTCTTCTCTAATATTCTTTATCTTCTTTGTTTTTAGTTGTTGCTTATTATTGCGCATATGTTCAATGCACCTAAATTTTTCTTCCTTTTCATTGACAAAACTAGTTATCCCTGGATATTCATACTTGGAGAATCCATTTTGGATAATAAAATAGCACCAAAAAAGCTGGTCTTTCTCTTTCGGATAAAAAAATCTTTCTTGAACCTTCTTTTCAGTTTGTTGTTTCTGTTTTTGAACTGGCTTTAACTCAGCATTATGAAAAGATGAATGCTTTGCAATAAGTTTGCTTGTTAACATATAATCTTGTAAATTACTTAATACATGATTATAATCATTTTTTTGTTCTTGAACTGATGATGGACTATGCATATTTATTTTTTCCTGAATTATCTTTATTATCTTTCGTAAAGTATATATTCTTGAAATCTTCCTTTTGCTTTTCAAGAAAGTTCAAGTGAACCTCTTGCGTGTTGACGTAGTTAATATATGTCTTCAAGTTGTCAATGATTGCGTCAGACAACTCAGTTAAATTAATAAACGTGCCATATTTGTTCTCATTCAATATAACCGTTTCATCCTTGCTAAGAATGCGTAATATTTCAACTTGATTGAACTTTGGCATGGACTCAATCTTTTCTCTGATTAAATTCAAATCGTTAAACTCGTAGGATGACTCTGCTAACATTGTTTTATATGATTAAAAAAATATTTTTAAGCTTGTTTGTTGTATTTTAGTTAAATTTATTTTATTGTTTTTATTTTTTATTGAATTTTGCGAACAATTTTTGTTCCATTATAACATATCTCCCAAATATCTCCTTCTATATAGTTGCCGTTATCCCAATAAAGACCGTGGATAACATTGATAACAACAAATTTATTATTTGCAAGCTTGAACCACGCACATCCGGCTTTTACGTTTCCGACGGCGTCATAAGTTACTTGTTTAATTTTTGGCCGACCTCTCAGCATATCGTATCTTAAATCGCTGCGAGGAATGCGGTGAATGTGAATGAATTTTCCTCTGCGCCAACAACCCTCGCCTGTAAATTCTTTAATAATGTCAACGATTACCACAGGCAAAACGCTTCTTAGAACATGCGTCATTTTCTTTTTATTCTGGTTCTTGTTATGGTTTCTTTTATAATTAACCATTTAAACGTTTTCAATTTTTTTTGGAACGTCTTGTCTTTTTTGACTTCTTGGTCTTATTTCTATTTCTTCTTGATTTTTTTCTTCCTCCGGTAAGAGGAATTCCCAATAATGTTTGAATGGTATTACGCGTATTAACTCTGTTTTGCAGAGATGCAGTTAATAATCCTGTAACATTTTGGTTGAGTGCTACTTGCAATACATCTGCAATATTTCCTGATTGATTATTAATATAATTTTCTAAATCTGCAATTTTACCTACATAATTCGTAGCTGTTAAAACATCTGTTAAAATTTTATTTCTATTACTTGTTGTTGTTGCTGCGGCTGGATTTTGAGCATCAACTTCTGTTGCACTTCTTATTTCAATCTGTTTATTTGCATTATTAATAATTGTATAGTTTTTGCACACACTTCCATTTTCTGTAGTTCTATCTAAAACTGTATATGCCTGTCCATTTATTTCAATTTGATCTCCTTCTTTAAACCTGCAAACATTTCCAACGTTAATTTTTGCTCTATTTCCACTATTATATATGTAAAACCACGACTGCTCATTTGGAGGAACATAAGCGTTTTGTGTTTCTAAATTTGTTTTTGCTTCTGCAGGAGTTGCTGCTTCTTGCGCCGTATTTGAATTAAAACTATTAACTGTATAAGGAACGCTAAAATCCCTTTGACCTGACTTCGGTTTTAAACTCATTGCAGAATAATGCCCAGGGTTCATACAATATATAAAATAGTATGGAAGCAGTTCATCATTTGGACCTGCAATGGTCATTCCCGGTGCATCGTGGCGACCACCAGTTCCAATTGTTGCGGCAACAACGCCAGAGCTATCTGAAAATATTATTAAATTAATATTAAAAAATTTGCAAAAAACGTTAGCATCGGCGTCAGTTAAATAAGCTTTTTCATTACTAATATTTGGATTAATTCCACGAGAATATATATTTTGTCCTTTAAAATTTCCAGACATTTCCATTGTTTCATCTTTGCCGGACGCGTCCCAAGGTGGTAAAAAAGAAACTTTTTCTTTACGAAATCTGTTGCCTATTTTCTTCTTATTAGGATCACTTAATTCTCTATATTCTGGACATATTACAGTTAAAATAGCATGAAGCATGCATGTTCCATCTCCAATTGTCAGATATACATTTACTTGGTCTTTTACTTCTTGAATTATAATTGCTCCTTGAGTTATATCTTGGTAAGAATCATTTTGTTGAGGCTGAGCGGCTTCAGGTTGCTTGGCAATCCATGCACACAATTCTCGTTGATTTGTTGGCCAATTGTCTGGGTCTGTTCCACCAGAACCATTTTGATTTTTTCCATAGTTATTATTTCTACCACCACCATAAGTTCCCGTTTCTTGAGGAGATTTAATGATTGTCGTTCCAGTAGATGCACCTGAACCTGAACTGCTGCTTGCAGAAGAACTACCGCTTGAACTAGAAGAACTTGGAGTTGAACTTGTAGCAACTGATTTAAAAACTACTTTAACTTTTGGTATAGCATTTAAAAAATTGCCTAATTGCGTTCCATCTGGTTGTTTATCCTCAAAACTTTTGGTTGACGTATTATAATAATTGCCTGAACAATTTTTAGAACAAGCCTCACACCAGGTTCCAGTTTCACTTTTATTCAATGGTCTTTTCCAAGTTGTTTCATGAGTTTGTCTGTTAAAATAATAGAATTCTCCTGTATCTGTTGTATATCTTGTCCAATTCCAGTTTGGGTCTTTAGATTCTTCTGAATCGTCTATTTCAAGGTCGTTCAATGGGTCTGGCTTATTTAATGATGCTGAAGATGAACTTCTTGATACTGCTGGTAGTCCTGATGTTGATGTTGATGTTGACATATTTGTTATTATATTATATATAGATTATATTAACTTTCTAAATTCAATATAATCCCACAATTATTATTAGTTTAATCGTCTCCAATAACTAACTTGGGCTTTGATAACTCCTTATTCATTCCCAAGTTAGAATAGTCCTTCTTGGGTTCAACCAACTCAGCAATTATGCTAACATACTTGTCATTCAACTCAAATCGTTGTCCAATAACCCTCGCAGTGAATTTAGTTCCCTCCTCAATGGTTGAGAAATACTGAACCATGTAGTGGTGGTCTCTTGTAATAAAGACGATCACTGGACTAGGTGTCTCATCCGAACTTTCCGCGCGAATGCCTGCCTTTGTAATATTCTTTGCAACACATTGAATCAACATTCCTTCCACAGGGCAGCAAATCTTGCATTCAAATACTACCTCAAATCCAATGTTTGTCCCTTTCACCAATCCACTAGAGTATGTTATAATCTTGCATGAACCTACCTTAATAAACCCTTCCACTACACACTTCCCCTCAAAATTATCTATAATATACCGTTCAATAGTCTGCTGAACATTCTTACCAATATTTACTATGGGCAATGATATACTGCGAGTGATTAATGCTCTTGAGTATATATTGTTTTCAATAGTTTGCTTCTTCTTGTATTTTGGTTTTTGAACAGCCTCCATGAGTGTATATATTATATAATTATCTTTTTATTTCCATTTCAATTTTTATATTTAATAGATTGTTAGAGCCCAACAATTTATTTTTTTTAAGTTTTAACAGCTTTATCTAGTATCTGTATTATATCTTTAATTCCTTTTTAGACAGCATTGCCGTCTCAAAATCAAAAAACCACAATTTGCTGTTCTTTTTAGTTTTATTGTAATACCTAAACAATAATTCTTGCAATGAACACAATTCGGCTTGAACCATGCCTTTGGTTGTTCCTTGTGTATATTTATCAAACAACTCTTGACCTAGCAACTCAGTTAATATTGCAATCTTTTTTGGTTTTCCTGCTTCATCACATCTAGCTCCGGTATTTCTCTTTGCTTCCATGTCTTTTACCTTAAACACCAAATATCTGTTCTTTTGATCTTGGCCAATAAAACCTATTAATTTGTTCAACTCAAATTTCATGTAATCCATTTTTGTTACTGTTTCCATGGCAATTTCTCTTTCATCCTCCGGTTCGGCCTGATGCCATTTCTTATCTTTCAGTATCATAACGTGAATCTTATCTCCAGAGAATAATATCATGCTAGTTAACCGCGCCGTTTTAATAAGTTTTTTATCAAGATACTTCTTTACATAATAGTCAAACGTATTTTCTTCAAATGAATCAAATGAATATATATATTTTATCAAGTGTAATTTATCATTGTAATCAAGCATGTCAACTATATGTTCAACTAAAAATTCAAGAGCATCAGGTGATGTTATAATTCCATTTTTAACTAGTTTTCTTATAGTCACACCGCAGTGTTTATACCAATCGTCGTCTCCTCTTGGGACAATTTCGGTTGTTCTTGCAAATGACATAGTCAAGTCAAAATTTTTCTTCATTTCAGTTAAAACATGGGGTTCTTTTTCTGCCGGCTTGGGTTGTTCCCCCATTTTTGATTGTGATTCTTTTTCTTGTTTTTGTTTGTGTTGTTTTTGTTCCACAACTGGCAAAGGTGATTCCTTATCATCCTTAAATAAGTTTGATTTTATGTCAAATTTCACCATACTGTGTTTAAAGTCTAGAGGAACTGAACGTTCATAAATGGTTGCATGTGGATTATTGAGTTCACTTGGTTGAAACAAGTAGTATTCTCCAATATTAATCAAATGTCCAGTTCTTCCATATTTATCAGTTATTGGTTCATTTGCATCTTCTATCAATTGCGTCAATGCTGCATATATTTGAACCATTGGATATGGCTTGGGAGTATTTATCTTTTGCATTAAATCACTCTTTTTAAAGAAGAATTTGCCATCCAATTTGTCACTGAACAGCCTTCTAATCTTTTGCAGTATCTTTTCGGAGTTCATTACAATAAATGCTTCATTATAAGTGTCCACTCTTGTTTTTGCAGAATCGTCAAAATCAATATCTTTATTAGGTTGGCATTTATATTCACAATCCGCCATATAATCGCACGCGGCGGAATAAGGAATATCACCAACTTTAAAATCGTCCATAACCATGCCATTTGATAAAATCTGTTTTACTTTTTTGCTTGTCTCCTTTTCAATATTTTCCTGAGTAAAATTTGTTTGGTCGTGATTTATTAAACAATCAACAGATGTCTCTTTTAACAATCTGCTAACTCTACCCATTTGAACTGCTTTGTATTCTGCAACTCTATATACATATAAATCGGCTGCTTCCTCTTCGTTATCTTCCAATATTGTTCCATATATGAATATCAACACATTTCTCTCTTCAAAGTCTAAATCTTTATGACTGAAATTGCGAACACCTCTTCCAACAATCTGTTCAATCCTATTCATGTTATACCATGGGTCAATAATATGGACCTGTCTCAAAAACTTGAAATCTACGCCTTCTGAACCTGCTTGAGAGATAAGAACCACTTTAATTTTATAGCCTTTTTTATTATCATCATTTGTAATTGCTTTAATCTCAAAATCATTGTTTGGCGATAATCTTGGATCTCCGGTTATCATAATATATTTGGCAGGCATAAAGCTGTCTTTCTTACTTTCACGAGGTTTCAATGTTCTTGAATCCACCAATTCTGTTGGAGGAGTTTTGAATAACGAATTGGCACCATCACCGTATCTAGAAAATCCCATTTCTTCTAATGCAAGCGCAACTGGCACTAAACCACCGTCAATGTATTGTGAATAAATCAATATAATGCCTTCAGCAACGTGACCATCATCTGATAAAATACTCTTGCAAATAGAATTAATCTTTGAACTATAATTTCCAATTTTATTGGGAGAAAAAATTTTCTCATCTTTGTCAAGTAACCATTTTTTATATTCAAATGACCCTTTTTCAGGTGGATTTTTACTATCAATGAATTCCATGGTTCTCTCTAAGCCGCGCTTTCCAGTTAAATCATTCGCGTTGATAAATACTTCACGTTCACTAACTACGCTGTCGTTTTCTGAATCTCCTCCTCTATAAGAAGTTATTGATTTTCTACTAGATGGTTTTCTAGTAAGTTTAATTACTTGTTCTTCTTGTTCTTCTTGATGAGGTTCTAAAGCAGATTCCAATTGTTTTACTCCTTTATACTCCTTTAATTTTGGAGCTATTGTTGCTATTTTGGATAACTTTTTCTCTCTTGGTTCTTCTTCTTCAACATCAGAATCCTCTATCAAACTGGATAGACTCTCAACCGGTTCTACCTTCTCAACAAGATGCTCAAGACCTTCCATTGGATAAACAATATTAAGTGCCTCTAATGGTATCTGTAATAAAGTATAACCAAATGCCTCCATATTTTCAAAACTCGGCATTTCTCTCACAACTCCAGTTTTTGTAGTTGTGCTAATTTTCTTTTTTCTAAGGCTATCAATTGCAAATTTGTATCCCATGGCTTGATATTTTCCAATATCAGTTAGATAAATAGTTGGTTTTAAAATTTGAATTACGTCTTGGTCTTTAATTCTCTTTCCGTTCATCTGAAATTTTGGATATTTTACATCCTCCAATGTTGACTTGGGAGAGAAAACGGACGGATAAACTCTAAAAGGAAATGTATAAGGATTTTCTCCTCTTACAAAAGAAACATATCCAGTCGCCTTTCTTGAAAGCAATTCTTTGCCCTCCTCTTCTCCATTTGGTCCCTTTTTAAAATTTCCATCTTTATCAAATACGTCTTTAATTTCAACTGTTGCACGACGATCGTTCAAGTTCATCAAATTCAAAAGCCAAACAATTTCCTTATAGCTATTATACATTGGTGTAGCGGACAATAATAACAAACGCATATTAGAAGCAGATTTAACCAAATCTTCCAGTTGAACGGCGACCTTTTTATTCTTATTTTCTTCCGCAATACGAATATTGTGAATCTCGTCTATCACAATTAAACGGTTGTCAAATTCGTATTTTAAATTGCGAGTCATTTTAATGCGCTTATCTTCTTCGTCTCTGAAAGAACCTTTTACTTCTTTAACCTTTTCAATATAATTTGCAAACTCAATATAACCTAAAAATAAATAAGAAGTGTTTATAATTGCTTTAATTTGGCTAACAACTTTTTCCTTTGTTAAACCTTTCATGTTCATAGGATTAATTTCCTTTATAAATTTGTTTCCGGTCGCACCCTTTAAATTCCAAAGCCCATCAACTAATTTTAATTTTCTTTCGTCAAATAGCTGAACACGAAAGTTATCTTGAACATTTGGTGACGCAACAATGATTGTGCGTTTTGAAATACCCATCTGTTTTAAATAATCTCTTTGCTCCTCGCACACGCCAATAGATGTTGCCGTTTTGCCGGATCCTAGTCCATGATACAGCAAAAGGCTGTTATAAGGAGTTTGAAATGAGAGAAAGTTTCTAACAAACGCTTGTTGTGGAGCCAATTCAAATTCAGCATTTGCTAAAAGCTCAGCTTGCTCCTTAATGTCGTAAATTTTTCCGTCATACCGATTGTCATTAAACTCTTTTTTTTCTGCTATTTTAACAGTAAAATTTGGGTCATTTAAACTAGGATACAAATAATCGTCTTCTTCAGGATGTTGACCTAATTCATTTCTCTCTACCAGCTCTTTTTTTAAGAGGAATTTATTGCAAGTCTTGTCATATTCATTACCAGGCGCAGCGCAGTTGTTTTTTTCATATTCACCTTTTAGATCATCTTCCACAATAGGAGCCACCTGATCGGCAAATTTAAGTTTTTTAACTGGTTTTTGTTTAAAATTTTCTTTTAACTCTGTAATTTTTGTTCTTCGTGTTTGCATATTATATATTATGAATATAATCTATATTCTTGTAATACTTTATTTATATTAATAATTATTTGTTTCTTTTCTAAATTGTAAGGTCTAATTGACTCTAAACACTCATCAATTGTTTTCCATGCTAGCTTGCTCACCTCGGTTTTCTGAAAATTTTGCAAGGTGTCAACAGTGTCGTTCATATATGCCAAATAATATTTGTGTTTATACGATTTATGATTTGATCCAATAAATATCTCCTCAAATGGTAACAGATTTTCAATAATAGTAATCTCTTTGCTTGAATATCCTGTTTCCTCTTCAAATTCTCTTAATGCGCATTCTAAATCCTTTTCTTGAAAGTTACGCCTTCCTTTGGGAAATTCCCATTCAGTCTCGTCCCATCGCGTTTTACTGTTGTCTATGATATCATCAAGTGTGATTTTTTCAGTATTCACTTGGATTCCATTTTTGATGACATCAAACTTCTTAGAAGCAGCAACTTCTTCGCCTCTATATTGCATTCCATTGGTGTCTCCCCACATCGTTTTCCATAAACTGTCAAATGACTCTGTCCTTAAACGATCCTTTTCACAAACAGACATTTCGTCTACGCTTTTTTGAATCTGCTCCACATTGTAAGACGAATATTTTCCCCTAATTAAATCAATGTAACCAAAACTATCCTTGCGACGTATCATTAAATATTGAACTCCTTTGTCACTTGACCTAAATAATATAATTCCATAACTTGTAATTGGCAATTTGCATTGGTGAAATAAATGTCCGTGTTTTCCACAGTTGTTGCATATGTTTGTTTTATTCATTCAATCTATGACTTAGGTTATATAGGCATTTATGTTTAAACATTTATCTTTTAATATTAATTTATTCAAATGGGATTAGATCCAAGAGTATGGGGGCCTCACTATTGGTTTTTTTTACATACAGTAGCAATGTGTTATCCACATAGACCAAATACTATTACAAAGAAGAAGTATTACGAGTTTATTCATAATATACCAATGTTTATTCCTGTTGAAACAATGGCAACATATTTTAGCCAACTGTTAGACCAGTATCCTGTGTCGCCTTATTTAGATTCGCGCGATTCTTTTATACGTTGGATGCACTTTATACACAACAAAATTAATCAACGGCTTGAAAAGCCAAACATTTCTCTCAGCAAATTTTACGAAAACTATTACGAGCAATATAAACCAAATGATTTGAAAATGAGAGAATACTATAAAATGCGCAGCAAAATTATATACTTTATCATTATTGCGGCATTTATTGGCGTTATTTTTTATTTATACAATCAGTGATTTAGTTTAGAGTTTGTTGCAAATAATAATCTATAGTTATTTTAACAACAACAAAATGAAAAAAATTAAAGGAGGAAAAGCAATCGCGTCAGGTGGTTTTGGGTGCGTTTTTAAACCTGCCATAAAATGCAAAACAAGAAAAAATAAAGAAGCAGGCATAACAAAATTAATGAAAACAAAATATGCAAAGGCTGAATATAAAGAAATACAAGAATTCAAAGGCCTATTAGATGATATTCCAAATTACAGCGATTATTTTTTGCTAGATGGGTTTTCATTATGCGAACCAGAAGAGCTTGAAAAAGAGGACCTTGACAATTTTGACAAGAAGTGCAAGTCTCTTAAAAAAATAGATATAACCGCGTCAAACGTTAACAAGTCACTGGGTAAACTGCTTTCTCTCAACATGCCTTATGGAGGAGTTGATGTTGGAGATTATGTTGAACGAGAGAAAATGGATTATAAAAAAATTCACAAGATGAATGTCTCATTGATAGAACTTTTGAAAAAAGGGATTGTCCAAATGAATGAGAGAAATGTATATCACTGTGACATTAAAGATTCCAATATTTTAGTAAAAGAAGAAGGTCATTCAGATGTTAAGACGCGTTTAATAGACTGGGGTTTATCAACTACATATAAGTCAGGTGAAAAGATTCCAAAGCCTTTAACAAATAGACCTTTTCAATTCAATGTTCCATTTTCGGTTGTCCTATTCAATGATACTTTTGCAAAAATGTATACAGAGTTTTTAAAGAAACATAAGGAACCCAGTTTCTTTATTATTCGTTCTTTTGTTATTAATTATGTGATATCATGGGTAAATAAACGCGGTCCTGGTCATTTGAAGGCGCTTAATAGCATTTTTAAAGAATTCTTTGAGCGCGGATTAATTAATATTGAAGAACAATTTAAAGACGACTTGATAGAATTTGATTACACGTTCTATTTTATATTTGAATACATCTCTTATGTTCTGTTCAAATTTACGCGAGATGGAAAGTTTGAGAAGATGGAGTATTTTAGTCAAGTGTTCTTGAAAAATTTGGATGTCTGGGGATTTACTATGACTTATTTGCCTATTTTAGAATATTTGAGTAATTATTACAATAAATTATGCGACTGCGAATTGGAAATTATAGAAAAAATAAAAGAAATGATTTTATATGTTATTGAATGCAGTTATGTGCCAGTTGATGTTGACAAAGTTGTTGCAAAATTGGAAGATTTAAACGCCTTGTTTTTAAAGGCTGATAAAAAATCCACGGTGCACTTTCAGGAAAAACACCCAACGTCTAGTTTAACAATTTCTAAATTAAAAAAAACTACAACAAAATCTACAACAAAATCTACAACCAAATCTGCAACAAAATCTACAACAAACTCTACAACAAAAACAAGCAAACGTAGCTCTAGTTCTAAAAAAAACAGCACTATGAAAAAAACTAAAAGCTCTCAAAAATAACCAGTTAGTTCGTCGCGCAATATATAATAATCTTATAATATATTAACAATGAAATTGGAGTTACTAATATTTGGAATAACCGCATTTTTAGCTTACAATACTTATTATGACGGAAAATACACAAAAATGATAATGAAAAATAAAAAATACTTTCAAATAGCCTTTTTCGTATTTTTAGGTATCATCTTTTATCTCATGGTTAAACGCAACCCAGCAAGGTGCAAAAATATTCTTCTTCACGCCAATAACGTTGTCAAATATATGCCTATTGATAAATCCTCCATGGATATGCTTAGTCCATTAATAGACTTTACAACGACATCTAGCAACTCAAGTTTTATGGGCAACTTAAATGATGAAAACGACGTGGGTGCAAGTATGGGATCAATAAACGCAGAGAAACGCATTCTACAATCTGGCGGCAAAAGCACAAAACGTTCAGTAAGTGAAACAAAAAAGAAATATGTAGCATCTAATCAAGGGTGGAAGTGTGGAGATTGCAAACAACAATTAAATGCCTGGTTTGAAGTTGATCATATCAAACGTCTAGAATACGGAGGAACTAATGAAGTTGCCAACTTGGTTGCTTTGTGTAGGGACTGTCATGGCAAAAAGACCGCCATGGAAAATATGTAACTCCACTTTGGGAAAGGTTGAGCCAAATCTTGTTGGAGTTTTGCGACACTTTTCCCAAAAGTGTCTTTTGGAAAAGGAAAATATAATGTAATTATATTATTATATTATATTATGAGTATCCCAAAAGCTACAGCAATTCCTATAATAAATAATGCAACCCCATTAGACTCTGCAAAGAATTATGATTACGCAAAATTAAAAACTCCTCTCATATATGGAACGTTTTTTGCCATAATCTTAATACTTATGGGGGTTACTATTGGACTATTGTATTCAAAAAATATAGATTTGCCTGGCGCGCCATCATTAACACAATCGCAAAACAACACCGCCATTACAATCATTGCATTTATGTCGGCAATAGTGTTGATTATTCTTCTAACAATACCAAATTATAAAGAGTTCTTGAATTTTTTAGGAAAATTAAAGTTTGTTTTGCTTCTCGCAGGATATATTATTGGCCTCATTATATTATATCAATCAGTCCCTAAAGGAATTATAAATGCATACGCGTTCTTATTTTTCCCAATAACAATGCTAATTGGCATTTATCTATTTTATTTAGCAATGGAGAAAGGAACTTTATACGGTTTAGATTTAAATTACGAACGAATTAAATATGCATTGGTTTACTTTTGTTTACTTGTGTTTATTTTATTGTTTTACACAGTAGACCCAGGAGGTTATCTAAAAACTTATTTTGGACCTTCTCTCGTTGTTACAATCTTATTGGCCATTTTTGGATTCCTCTATTTGATAACATTGATGACGTTGCCTTCTGTAAAACAAGGAACAATGCCAAATAGTTCGGCAGGTGGTCTTTTCAAAGGGCTTACCAAGATGAGTCTTTTTAGTGGAATTGCATTTATTATTTTTTTAATTGTTATTGTTTCAGGTATTCTTGCTTATCCTGGTGGGTTCACAAATGGAACCGGACTTGCCGGAAGTGATAAAACAAACAAGGTTTCTCTCATTGTAATATTGCTCATAGTCATTTTCATTGCATGGATCCTGTTTTTTGGAATACAATCCTTCTCAAAAATACCTTTTCGCGACAGTGCCGGAGATGTTAATTTAAGCCTATCCAATATCACAAATATTTCACGCCAGGTTTTTATGCTTTTGTTTGGTCTCATTTTTTCAGGTTTACTTATTGGTTGGCTTGTCATGGGAGTTGAAGGTCTTTCAAGTAAATCTGGCATCGTTTCGTTTATTCTAAACGCGCTAATTGTGATTGCTATTTTGGGATTAGTATTCAAACTAGTTACCGGCGGAACTTATTACAAAAAGAGTCCATTTTTTAGATTGATAGTCAATACACTTTTATACATCCCTTGTATTTTAGTTGGGGTGCTTGATACTATTATGAGCATTTTAGGTTTTGGTGCTGGTGCTGGAGCTAATGCAGGAAAAGCTGGATTGAGTGGTTTATGGTCTGGGTTATCTACGACAATAGAATCTACTAAAAATACTCCTGCCACATATTACGCTTTGCTTGTTATTATAATTTTGTTATATGTTGTTTATTTTTTCCTTGGACAACAAATACAAACAAATGTTGCAAAACAAGGCGGAACAATACTAGTTAATAGTCCTGTGTATACAAATTCAGAGAATGCAATTGGCACATATGACAATTTAAATGGAACGGATGCCAACGAAAATCCATACGAATACAATTACGCCATTTCATTTTGGGTTTATATAGATGCTGTTAGTCCAAATGTCAGTTCATCTCTAGACAAATACACTTCCTTATTAAATTATGGAGGAAAACCAAACGTTTTATATAATGCAAGCGAGAACACTCTCATGATTACCTTATTAAACACCGGAGAACCTGCCATTGGAAGCGTTAGTCGTCTCAAAAACCCACAAGAACTAGATGCAAGCGGAAATATAATTATCTATAAAATGGAAAAAGTCTTATTGCAAAAATGGAATAACATCATTATTAACTACAGTGGTGGAACTATGGACATTTTTTATAATGGTAAATTGGTAAAATCTGTAAATGAAGCTGTTCCGCAAATGTCCAAAGACACTCTGACAATCGGCGCAAATAAAGGCGTAAATGGAGGAATATGCAATGTAACATACTTTAATTCCAATATTAATGCGTCTCAAATATATTATTTGTATAACACTGTGAAAAACAAAAATCCTCCTGTTGCAAATCCAGCCAAAGAATCAATCGCTAAGAACGTCTTAGCAGGTGCAAACATAAAGGCAAATCCACCAGTTGTTACAATTCCAATTACAATTGATGTAAAATCAGAACCGCCAAGCGATGAAGCAAATCCAAATCCTCCGCCTGTAAAAGGAGACCCAAATAATCCTTATATGAATTACTTGTCATTCAAATGGTTTGCTACGGCAAATAATGATAATTACAATGGATAATAAATTTCAGTATTAAAACATTTATTACAACGCAATAAATGTTTCTCATTTTAAGAAAAATTCTATTAGTATATTATATATCAATGGAGATTAAGAATATTCTTCTCGTAGTCATAATTATCGTGTTGTTATACATTGTTATTCGCTATGTATTTGCAGATGTTAACACTCTTACAAGCCTCAACTCTGGAACATCTATGCAAAAAATTGCGGCTGGCAGTTTAGCGACAGGAACAGTCGCAAATTCAAGCAATTTTACTTATTCAATTTGGTTCTATATTAATGATTGGAACTACAAATACAATGACGCTAAAATTTTGTATGGTCGTGTGGGGGCTGTTACCGACAGCCAAAATATAACAATTGAAAGCATTAAGAATAGTTTGCCTTGTCCTGCCGCTATTTTAGGCGCAATTGAAAACAACTTATCCATTTTATTAACATGTTTTCCTGGAACAACTCCTGCATCAAGTGAAGACGCAAGAGCTTCAGATGGTTCTGTTGTTCACACTTGCAATATTAGCAACGTTCCCATTCAAAAATGGGTAAATTTACTTGTCAGCGTATACGGAAGAACACTTGACGTCTACCTTGACGGCAAATTGGTCAAAACGTGCGTATTACCAGGCGTTGCCAAAATCAATGCCAACGCAGACGTTTACGTGACACCTGCCGGTGGATTCTCTGGATGGACCGCTAAATTCCAATATTATCCCAACTCAACTGACCCACAAACAGCTTGGAATATTTACCAAAAGGGATATGGCGCGAGCTGGTTATCTAATATTTTTGGAAAATACCAAGTTAAGGTGGCTTTTACTGACAATGGAACTGAAACTAGTAGTTTTACAATTTAATTAGGTTTTTCTTATATATAATATATATATATGGATAACGGTAGTTTCACAACACAAAGTACTGGAAGAGGAAGTGGAATAAAAGATTTTATGAATTCAAGCAGTTTAGTGGCAAGAATTGCATTTTTATTATTAGTTATTTTAGTTTTTGTCATTGTTCTCCAATTTTCAATGTCAATTCTAGCGTGGTTTTTTGGCCCAAATAATTCTCCTAAAATAATAAATGGTATGGTTGATGCCAAACAAACAATAATTATTCCACAGGATCCCAATGCGTCTGGCGCAAAACCCATTAATCGTTCTGTAAACGGACCAAATGGAATTGAATTTACTTGGTCCGTTTGGACGTTTATAGATGATACCCCATCAAGTAAATATCGTCACGTTTTCAGCAAGGGAAACGCAAATGTTGTTCCTGACACTGGATTGAACTTCCCAAATAATGCTCCTGGGTTATTTATTATGCCAAATACAAATGCATTCAAGATTATTATGAACACTTTCAATGACATCAATGAGGAAGTTATAATCAATGACATTCCATTGAACAAGTGGGTCAATATAATAATTAGATGCAAGAACACTACATTGGATGTTTATATTAATGGAACTATCACAAAAAGTATGGAATTAAGTGGAGTTCCTAAGCAAAACTATGGAGACGTTAACATTGCATTAAACGGAGGTTTCTCTGGTTACGTTTCTAACTTGTGGTATTACGATTATGCGCTTGGAACGGCGGCCATCTATAATTTGGTTAAGAATGGACCAAACACCAAGATGGTTGGGTCATCTGCCATGAATTTGAAAAATCCCAACTATTTGTCAGTCAGATGGTTTTTTGCTGGAGCAGGCGATCAGTTCAACCCTGTTGGAACAACGCCCTAATTGTTTTGAATTGTCTATGCATTAATTTTTATTTTATTTTATATAATTGTATATAAAATAACATGTCATGTCTTGCACCAAATTATAATCCCCAGCCGCCAAGAGAATGGAGCCGATATGAAAATCCATGCGCTTATATAGATAATCCAGAGGACCCAAAACCAGAACTTGTCTATAAGTTTGAAGTTCTTAAGAAAGGTAACATTCTGCAATACAAAAAAAACAGTTCAAATATAACCAAACAACAACGTTATGCACAAATAGCTCGCGGATTATGGACGAATCGCACGACAACGTGGGCAACGCAAAGTGACCGCTACACAAATCCAAATACAAATAGCTTGAGGCGTTCCAATTTTCAAAATTATAATACAGTGACTCTTGCACCCACTTCTGCACCAATTACATGTCCTGCACCGGTTATTCCCACTAATTATGTATTACCGCCTGTAAATGGAGGGTCTGGTTCATCCGGACCAAATCCAGCACCAGTTATTCCTCCTCAACAAAACCCACCTCTAATTTCTCCAGCAAATCCTGTCATTCCGCCTATTATCCCTATTGTTGAGCCAGAACCAGTTATTATTCCAGACGGAGGCAGTCTTATTTGCAATGTTAGTGAAAATATTTGCACTGGTCAGATTTATGATATTACAGCGAATCAATTTTGCTATCCTACAACGGATTCCGACGTTCCTGGACCTGTTATTTATTTATGTTATAATGATGGTTTGCCAACTTATTATCCCAGAACGCGCCGCGTTTTCTCTGCCGGAGGCAATAAATGGCCTCAAGGAGAAAAATTTATATTTTCAGCGAATTCAATTGTCCCCACTAATAATGTAGCAAAATCTTTTTTGTTTTCTTTATAAAATATATAAAACATTTTATGAACTTGGAGTTCCCAAAAAACGATATTAAAACAAATGGATATATTTTATTGCGAAATGTTTTAACTCCTGAACAGTTAAACTCTGGCTTGTCTTGCATGAAAAATGATAATGCAGTGGATTACTCAATAATGAAACAATTTATTGATAATGATTTTTTGCCAACTATTCAAAAGAATTCAAACGTAATAACTGACCCACATTACGTAAAATTTAGATTTAGCAATAATAATAATTCAACTGATGCGTCAACATTCCATGGCGACATTTATAATCACACCAACACAGAATTTTTACCCATTTATACTTGTTTGTGCTATTTTGATGATGCTCAATTAGAAGTTATTCCTGGAAGTCACAAATACAATAACAAAGGATGGAGCATTACAAGTTTTAATAAACGAACAACGTTAAATGTGCAACGAGGTGACATTCTTGTATTCCGCGCAAACATGCATCATCGTGGAATTAATTACAACAAAATAGGACACCGCCGATTATTGCAAGTGTTTGAAGTTTTTCCTGATAGAAAAACTTACGATGAATGCTCTTCAAAATTGGTTATTGTTGAATCATCCAAATCACCTATTATGCAGAGTATAATTAATCCTGTATTATATCAAATTTCAAAAGTTCCAACAGCAATTGACTGCATTACATTTTGTCATTATATTTTAATGTATAACGATTTACAATATAAAGTCAGCTTTATGGATATTACTCCGTGGGAGAAAACCAACAAATACGTATCATATGAACCAGGAAAGAAAGTTCCTATTTCTTATTTTGATGGAAACAACACTGAAGAACTAAACGTGAATATTTTATGCGATGAAAACATTAAATCGGTATCATATGGAAATTTTTATTTGTATTTTTATATTTTATATTGGATAATATCAATCGCAATTATATATTTAATAAAAAAATGGTGGTTTAGTGGTGGAAAATTTAAAGGAAATAAGGGAAGCAAAAGTTATAGATTTAAAAAATAGAAAAATAAAAATTGATTATAAATATTGCTATGATAATGCATTTATAATCAACTGACATGTCATCTCTCTTCAAGACTACCAAATATATTAATTTTCACAACAATTCAGAGTTGCCTATTATGGTTGACTCATGGATAGATGGGTCTAATTCGTTGCGTTGTTTGCGCGTTGGACCTGGAGAAAAACTTGTCATTCATAGTAGCGTGGGCGAATGGCATGTTAATTCTATGCTTACAAATGAAGAAGACTACAAACTGTGGAGTGAAGGAAAATTAAACCGGTATGTAACTCTGGGAAAATTTCGTTCAGATCCTTGTGCAAGCGGCAACTATGCGTGGATGGAATGGGAACACATCTTTGATTGTGTTTACAACGAATGCGACCCTGTTTTGGACTCTAGAAGTAAAGATCCCATTACAGGTCTTGTAACATTTGTTTTCAAGGGTCTTCCTAAGCCCTCAAGCTAGGATTCACACAAATATCTTGACTGGGAAAAATATCGCCAGACATGCAATTGTCATTTTCGCCAACTTGTATGCAGCTGCGGAAACCACGATCTTCGCCAATGTAGCACCAACCTGATTTTCCGGAAGATTTACTCGCTTGAATAGAACTTGACGCATCATCTGCAGCAAATGAACTGGGCTCTTGTTGTGGTCGTTGCTGCGTTTGAGGAGTTGGAGAATTTAGTGCAGAGTTTAATTGATTATTTTGACTAACATTTTCTTGTTGGACATTTGCACTTGTTTTTTGACTGCCAACAATAGAAGATGAAGCAGTTGCACCAGTTACAGCTCCAGCGGTTTGTTGAGTAACGTTAACCGCGCTGGTAACCGTTCCAGCAATCACATCAACGCCTGCTTTTGTTCCTGTTGCAGCAGTGTTGGTGACGGTTTTAGTGACGTCGGCCGCAGTATTTCCAAATAATCCAGCGAAATATCTGATATATGGTCCAAATATTTCAGAAAATGCTTGGGTTCCTTTTGCTAAATATAAAAAAATATTAAATCCTAAAATAGCAAGAACTAAAACGATTATTATCCACGTGGTTAATGACATACCGAGAAAACCATTTCCTGATGTTGTTGTTCCATACGTTGGCGTTGTTACTGGTCTTAATGGAGGCAAAGACGCTGGCGCTGAATATGTATTTGGGGCGCTATTCATTATAATAAAAATCAATATATTAAATTTTTATTATAAATGCTTTATTTAAAAGTTAATAAATACAAAAACTGATTCACGTTAGACAACATCTCGTCGCGAATGTTAAATAAATCACTATTTGACATACTTTTTAATGCGGCGCAGTTATCTAATCCTACTAAATAACTCTTAAATTTCTCAAGTTCTCTCTTAAAGTCTTCAGGGTTTTTGTAATCTCTGAGAGAAATAGATTTTTTATGCGTCAAATTCACTCTATCTCCGCGTTTTCCAAGCAACACTTCAACAAATGAATCCACATTCTCGTGCAACTTGTCGTTCAAACTGTCAGTTGCCTTGTGTGTTGCATAACTGTGTGTTTTCCAATGATACAACTTAATTGCCATCAAAACTTCTAAAAACTTGACGACAACTTCCTGCTCAAACTTTTGCAAAGAATTTGAACCACGATTTTTACGCGTTCCATTCTTTGCATACATTCTTCTTGTTTTTGGCATTATTATATATTAATCTAAGAATAAATTATTAAATATATAAAATGATTCCGTTTGGCACCACCTTTTTAAAGGTGGTTATAGTCGTGGAATAAATGTATCACCAAAATTATTCATCTTTTCCAACTTGGCAATCGTTTTATCTAAATTGCTCTTGTTCACGTTTGTAAATAAATAATCAGTTTGAGGTGATTTCTCATTCTTTTTTATTTGTTTGTATATGTTGTCAATCTTGCCAGTTACAAGCGTCACTTGGTCTTTATTTTTAAGTAATTCTTCTTCTAAATTAACTGGTTCGGTTAAAAGCGCCACAGCATAATACAAAATATATCTTCTTTTTCTATTGCAGCTATTAGAATACTTCAACGTAAACAAATTCAAGAGACTTTTCATAATCTTTTGGACTAATTTGTGATGTTTTTCAGACTCTTGTATGAGCGCATCCCAGATTAACCATACAACATCTAGTTGGTCTTTATTGTTCACAGGAATTTTTGCCCTTCTCTCACACTTACACGGTTCCTTCTTAATTTTGCATATAGATTCAAACTCTGAAATCCATTCAATCCAATAACACGCATTTATGCAGTTCTTTCCATCTTTTGAAATATTATATGTAAACTCATTCATAGCTATATATAGTTCCTTTGGGTCTCCTGGTAAAATTATACTTTGAGCATATTGCGCATTGGGTGCTTTTAATTTATCTGTCATGTGTGTCATATCAAAGTCTTCCTTTTTTATTTTTACTTCATCAAAACTGTGCTTTCGTTTTGCATCACATAGAATGCAAATTATTTCTCCAAACAACTTTCTAATCTTATCACTATTTCTCATTTTAATTTCATTTCCATTATATCCATTAGTAATAATTTCCTTAAAGGCTTGTATTCTTAAATCAAGATATATAGCAAGTTTAGGATTTCCTAAATGAATGTGTTTGCTATAAAAATATAGAATAATTTCCCATAAATCACTATAATGACCTGAACATATAAATTCTGCACTCCAATAGCACGCTGGTTCTATTTTTGATTTTGATAAATTATTTAGTAACTCTTTTTTAACGTCTGTTTTTTTGAATTCAGAAAATGTTATACCTTTAAACTCCTTTTGTTCTCGCATATCATTTATTTCTATTTCAGACATTTTGTTTATAATTTATATAAAAACAAAAAAAATCACAACAATACATATAGAAGGAAATGTCAACTAATATTCTTAAATATATCTCTAAACCATTACAATCCATTTCTAGCATGTATAAAAAATCATCCACATGGGGAAAGGTGTTGTTTTTTGTAATATTGTTATTAATCGTCGTTGGAATTTTTGGAACAAATAAATCAGGAAAAGAAGGGTTTGAGCAGACTGACAAGTTTATGTTTAAAACTGATGCAGACGTTTATGACGATTTTTACAGCGACATTTACGATCAATTGGTTTTCAACAACTTGAAGGATGATTATGAAATTGGTCAAATTGTCAATTCAACAAAGCCTACTCAAGAAAGCATTATTTTAGATGTTGGCTCTGGAACTGGTCACCATGTTGGGATCCTAAATAAAAAAGGATTCAATGCAATTGGTTTAGACAACTCCCACTCTATGATTGAAAAGGCAAAGGAAAATTATCCTGAATATGATTTTGTTGAAGGCGATGTTCTAAATGCCATGCAATTCCAGCCCCAGAGTTTTACACATATTTTATGTCTTTATTTCACATTGTATTACATCAAAGACAAGGAGCAATTTTTCAATAACTGTATCAACTGGTTAATGCCTGGGGGAAGATTGGTTGTTCACATTGTTGATAGAAAGATGTTTGACCCCATTTTGCCTCCTGCTAATCCACTTTTGATGTTGACTCCTCAACGATACGCAAAAGAACGAATCACTAGCAGCAGTGTCAATTTTGAGGACTTTAAATATAGTGCAAATTTTGAATTAGATGACGACAAGAACTCTGCCAAGTTCGTTGAAAAATTCAAGAACAAAGAAACCGGCAAAATCTTCAGAAAACAAGAGCATAAGATGTATATGGAATCCGAATCAGACATTTTAGTCATTGCAAAGAAAGCAGGATTTATTATGCAAGGAAAAATAGATTTAATCAAAGTTGGTTACGAATACCAATATCTATTCATCTTTCAGAAACCTGCGTAACCACCTTTAGAAAAGGTGCGCCAAATAAGAACATGATAATCGCGTAACCACTAGCAACTTTTACTCGCAACAAATAATATGTATCAATACATTCTATACATATTATTAGTCGTCATTTTTCTTATCATTTGTTTCGCTGCATACGTCAAAATGAAATTCCGATTTTGGACATTGCAACCAGTTTTTCACTTTTATGACTTCCACTATTATTTGTTTCCTCCAGGAATTGTTGATCATGAACTGCCAGAAAAGAACAAGTATTGCAATTTTGACGCGATTGAAACCGCCAAATACGACGCAATAAGCGATCTTAAAATGAGCAAGTTTGTCCGTTTCATTAGAGCAAATTACTTACAAAACTCAGAAAACCGCTATGAACCAAAGAAAAATAATATTATGCCATATTTTGAAGGACATAATTCGTCTTGTTTCTTCTCATTTTATTACGAAGATGAACTTCTGGTCAGCTTAAAAAAAGGCACTACGACTCCTTCTCGGAAATTGGTTGGCGTCATGACGACGCGACCTCTTACAGTTGTTATAAATAGTGCAAAGTCAAAAGACGAGTGCCGATTTGACGTATATTATGTAGACCACTTGTGTGTGGATAAAATGCATCGCAAGAAAGGCATTGCTCCCCAAGTTATTCAAACGCACCATTACAACCAAAGACACCATAATAGAAAGATTGTTGTTTCATTGTTCAAGAGAGAAGACGAGTTGACTGGAATTGTTCCTTTATGTGTATATAACACTTATGGATTTGAAATGTATGGTTGGAGCAAACCTATAGATTTGATGCCTAGTATGGCTCTGGTAGAATGTGGCAAGTCAAATATACATCATCTTTTTGATTTTATGAGAGAAAATTGTGGTAAAAAGTTTGATATATGTATTCAACCTGAAATATCCAATTTATTGGAGCTTATAAGAAGTGGAAATATTTATGTTTATATGATTATTGAAGCAGGAGATGTTAAATGTGCATATTTTTACCGAAAATCATGCACGTTCATTCGTGAAAGCGTTGAAGCAGTGTGTTGCTTTGCTTCTATTAACTGTTTTGATAAGAGAGAAACTGATGTATTTATTCATGGCTATAAAGTTGCTCTGTGGAAAATATGCGAGAAGCAAGGTTTTCGCTTTGCTGTTATAGAAGAAACGTCGGATAACTATTTAATTGCGGATGCATTGAAAATGCGGACGCGACCAACAATAGTAAGCCCAACAGCTTATTTCTTTTATAATTTTGCTTACCATACATTTCAACCTCAAAAAACTCTTATTTTACATTGATTCCTCGCACATCTTACCAATCTCAATCATCTCCTCCTTCTTTTGCTTACTGAATGATTTGACATTCTTCTTTTGCCTGCGCATTTTGTTAAGTTCGTTGATGTCGTCCATCGCGCGTGACACAAATAATTGCGCACCGCATTCCATAATATATATTTGATTTGTGTGGTCTTGATAACAACTAGGGTGGTCTTCTGCATCAAAACTAATTACGCCACAGTCGTCTACAAACTCCTCGTTTTCCGGAGGTTTTGAACAACGTGGATGAGTGCATTTTATAGTATACACATAATTAGTAAAAAATGCTGTAGCACTCTCCCTGCTATTAAAAAGATAAACAGATGGTGGGTTATATGTTGTAACTGGACCAAATTCATCGTAATCGCTTATCTCGTGGCAACCATCATGCTTTGTGTGAACTACCATGAAAGAGATTCCTGATGAAGAAGATACTGCATTAATTGCAGAGCTATTGGTTTGCGTTACGCAACATGATGTTGAACCAATTGCAGTAGCATTATTAGGCATTTGGCAGACTTGACCGGAAACGTTTGACCCTATTGAAGTGGCGTTTGAACACGCGTATGACATTTTATTATAATATTGATATTGTGTTTAAATCAATATTATAAAGTTTGAATTTTTGTTTTTATTAATTTGGTTAGCGAACATATTTGCCAACACGCACAAAAGAATCTATAACAAAAATGATAAAGATTCCTAAAAAGCAATACAAAATAACTTCTTCTGTCACGTTTCCAGTGCGCTCGTCTTGTTGCTCCTCTAGAAGATGTATCATGTAGTTGAGCTTCTCAAGTAAAACGCCGTTCTCTCCACTCATTTGTTGCACTGGAGGAGTTTGACTAGGGTAATAAGGTAAATTATGTGGGGTTGTCTTATAAAGCTTATCATAATTGGGCATAAATCTCTTGTAATAATCATCTTGAGATTGTTGAGGTTGACCATTGTCAGTATTCTCTAAAGTATAAGACGACCCATCCATTTTTGAGTCTTGTTCCTGATTCATATCTCTTATTCTTGTTTGTTCAACGCCAACTGATGTCGGAGGAGGCATCGGAGTAAAATCTGCTAAGCCGGAAGATTGATCCGGTAAGTTATGGATGCTTTGTAAAACCGAATTCACCTTTTCTGAGTAATTGTTTTCTTTAGGAAGCCTCTTTTGTGTTCTATTATTTGCTTGTCTTTTTCTAGCTATTGGTCCATCATTATCTTTACTATTTACTTGGGTATTTTCATCATCAAATGGTGCTGCATACATTGCTAAAGACATTCTCTTAATAAAAAATAAGATAATAATTTGGAAAACAGACTGAAATTATAATAAATTACTGAATAACTTTTTTAACTTTTCCAAAAAGAAATAGATTTCTCCTAATATATAAAAATCTTCAAAGGTGCAAAAAATAATATCAGCAATATTTATAAATGAATCTCGTGAAAAAGTTATTAAATTACACTAACAGCAAACACAATATATTGGCTGTCGTGTTTGTTTTACTCGTTCTTTTGGTAGCGCAACACCCCAACTTATTTAGTCAACCCATTAACTCCGTTTGGGGCAAGTTGTTAGTTTTAATCATAGTTTTATTGCTGACACACTATAACATTGTTGCTGGTTTGGTTGCAACAATTTCAGTCATTGGTTTACACATTTATTTGCATGATTCTGGATATGAAGGATTTACAGAGGGAATGTGTCCTGACCCAAATGATCCCACTTGTCCTAAAGTGGATCCTATAGACAGCACAGGTAAGAATAAACCTGCGGCATTAACCCCAGACGGAAAAACAGGAACCTCGCTTGCTGCTGGTGGCGTTGGTGCTGCTCCTGCCGTTGGTGCTCCTGCTGTTGGTGCTCCTGCTGTTGGTGCTGCTCCGGCTGTTGGTTCTAAAACCGCCAGCGCCCCAGCGGTAAGCATGGTTGATAAAAAATTAGCTGCGGAAAGTGCGACAAAATCTCAACAATCTAGTTCATTACCTATAACAAAAGGCGCAAGTGCAAGTGTAGACGCGCATTCACCAACTACAGGAACCCTTAATGCTTCTTTAATTAAACCATAAATAAAATATTGTTATATAGTAGCATAATGAACAAGAAAACTAGAGACATGTTATTTTTGTTAGTTATTTTAATTTTAGCAATCGGAATTGGTTTCATTGTAAATGGCGGCGAGAAAAGGGAGGGGTTTGTTCCAGGGTTGAATGCGTTTTATAAACCATATGCTAGAAAGATAAAAAACTATACTTATGAGAAATATGAAAACATGTCAACCGGTGTTCATCGTTTTATGAAGCGTTTTGGACTAAAATAATAAAAATATTGTGAAGCGTGCAATATTTTTATTATTTTTATTATTTTTATTAATTTTTATATTATTTAATTATATGACAAAGAAAGCACAACAACAACAACAACATACAATACCAAATTCCAATATTTTTACGGATTCAGTAAATTTTGTTCACAATCATATTGGATATCTCAATAATAGCAAGTTTTTTGCTGGTTGCGTTATGATTTTGCTTAACGTTGGGTCAAAATTCATATCTATTCAATTTAGCAAATCAACGGAAGAATATCTTAAGATGTCAATTAGTAAGCAAATTCTAGTATTTGCGATGGCGTGGATGGGCACACGTGACATATATGCAGCCCTTGGATTAACGGCTGTGTTTGTTATTTTATCAGACCATTTATTCAACGAAGAAAGCACTTTTTGTATTGTTCCTCATCAATATAGAGTATTAGATAAATTAGCAGCAGTTGCTGACACAAGTGGAGACGGAACAGTTTCAGATGATGAATTAAATGCTGCTATTGCTGTTTTAGAAAAGGCAAAAAAAGAGAAACAAAAAAATGTGCAACAAAACCTGTATTCAAATTTCAAGGAGGTTGTTCAAAATAATTAAAACTATGTTTTAATATTCTTAATGTATTATAAGTATGTCATTCCCTAATACATTAACAATATTCATAAATACTAGAATTAGAGGATACCCAAAAATAAAATATGAACCTGACATGACTGTTCCAAAGATAAAAAGCGACACTGTCTATTTCAATCCTCTTATTAAACTAACTAATTCGGCTGTATACAATATTCCTCGCGGTTATCCAAAATCCGAAAAATACACACAATTTTTTAACAAGAACGATTTTAATAGTTTAGTGAACAGAAGCATTACTTCGTCTTTTCAAAAAAGAATGACTTTAGAAGAAGCAACTAAAGCTGGGGTTGTTGATAATAATATTAAAATAACGCTTGACGCTTTGTTCAGAAAAAATTCAAAATTCTATATCCGAGGAAAACCATACACTATATTTGCTCATGAATGGATTAATGGAGATTGGCAAATTGATACTAAAAGTTTTGAAAAAAACATCATGAGTGCCCCATATGGTCAGGGGTTATACGGTTATCAGCAAAACATTTCAATGCAAAATCAACTTGCGTCCACAGAATTAAATAACTTTAAAAAGGTGCATGGAGATATTATGAGAGGATTTGCGGTTTCAACCGACATGAGCAAATTTAAAGACGAATACGAATCTGGCATAGCTAAAGGAGTTAATAAACCTAAAACGGCAGAGGAGGTTGCAAAAGAAGAAGAACATGCAAAAGAAAACATCCCAAAAATCGCGCGCAAATTGGCTGGAAAAAAATTAGTATTCCAAACAGTTGTAAATTTTGATGATGAGGCAAATTTATCAAGTGATCCTATATCGTTAAATTTGTTATATTCTATTGACAGAAACTACGGCGAAGATATAAATTTGAACAAGAAAGTATTAGAACCGTTATATGAAAATTTATTAGAGAAGGGAAATGCTTTTAGAATTGCAAAAGAAAGGTTTGACACTTCAATAGGAATATTTTCGGCTGCGGCAAATTCAAAATCAACAACACCAATAGCAACGCCTGTAGAAGATAAGTCTGGCGTTCCTGTTGCATCTGTTTCTACACCTGCTTTGGAAAACGTTTTTAAAAATAAAAAAAATTATGATGATGCTGTTTCAAAAATTAACACGATTATTCAAGATTTTAGAAATAAAGGGATAGCACGCGACGTGATATTACAAAATTCTCAAATGAAAAACCAAATTCTACAGACTTTAATATTATTGGAAAAATACAAAAAACAGTTTTTAGAGAAATTTTTAGAATCAATGAAATTATTGGTTAGCAAAACTGATGCGCAAATATCTTATATTAAAGCATTATACGCATTTTATACACAATTATATATCTCAAAAGAAAACTTTTTCAAATCGCAAAACGCCGAAAAGGTGCATCAGAATATATTGACTTTAAATTTGATTAAATTTGATATGCAGTGTTATAAAAATATTTTGAACAACATTGACCCATCGTCTAATAAGGATCTTGGAAATAGTTTTAGTTCATTGTTAAAGACTACATCTCGTGTAGAAACCTTTATAAAAAGAAATGAAGCAATCCCAAAAAATTATGTTGAGTTGCTTGCAAGATATTATGACTTTCCTAGCCTACTATTAATTAACCGATATCAGTTTGATATTTATATGTTTACGTTGTTGAAGTTTGAACAGGTAATTGATCTTGGAATGTGGAAAATATTATATAGACAAACTGAAGTATTTTTGGAAAATATTAAAGATTATATCGTCGGAAAAAATACTGGAGCTGAAATTGTTGAAGGCAAATTGGGTGTTGCTAGAGCGCTTCTCTCCCAATATAATGAAAAATACACACAACAACAACGCGATGCTTTAACCCAATATATATCACGTAAAAAATCTCCATTAGAGAAACAACCGTCCAGCATGTTAGATTTTGCTTTTCCAGATTCGGCGATGTTTAAAGAACAGCAAAACGATTATGTGCGATTGCAAACAGCAATAACATTATGTTATGACCTAATTACAATATATTCCAAAATATCAGCAATTAAATATTCAAGAGAAATTTCGCTGATTACCACAAAACAAAATTTGGGAAACGTGTTAAATAAAATATATGAAAGAGCTATTGACTCATACGAGCAAATTAATAAAGACACCGCAGTTGTTCCATTTGTTCCAGATTATCTATTTTTTGACAGAGGAACATATAGCACCGATCAACTATTGGAAGATAATTTGAGATTATACAACAATCATAAGACTGACAATAAAAATAAATTAGGAATTTTTAAAAGATCAATGAAGGAGTTAAAACAAAAGTATCACGATGCAATTGACATTCTCGTTCCGCAATTGACAAAGTTTGGCATTCGCGAAAAATGCAGACAAATTGTTGAGGATGACGAAGATTCAGATATTGAGGGCTTAGATGATATTGATGAAGACAAACCGTTAACTCCAGGAGAAAAGATTATAAAATTTTTTCAACATGAGAATGAAAGATGGACTGATGGCGAAACAACTTTAACTTTACAAGAAAACATTATTTATTTATACGAAGACGCTGTTAGAGAACGCATAATTGGTAATTTGCCTGAAGAACAAAAAATGGATATTATTGAAAGTTGGAAAGTTATTGATAATCCAGGAGGCGGAAATTGTTTGTTTTACGCAATTGCAATGATATTTAATAATGAGCTTATTAATAGGGGCGCAACATCAAATAATCCATTTACAACTGGAAACGGTTATTATTCACAAGAATCGTTAAGAATGGCTATAGCAGACCCAATTTATGGAATTACAGACGCCGAAATTGATAGATGGGATGCTCACAGAGACATTGAGAATATTGATGAACATGCACCAGACGATCAACAAGAATATAAACGTCAATTTAGTTTTTTATTGGATGAACATGGTAGATGGATTGGAGATAACTATGTGGCAGTTAGAAACGTTATTAGAGACCCAAACGCGCGTTATTGGGGAGATATGACAGCGGTTAATGTTCTTGAACGTTTATTTAAAATTAAATTTATTATTATTGACACCACGATACAAAATCCTATCCCTGAGGGAACGTATGTTAATTTTCAAAATGACGATGGAGCAATGGTTTTTGGCGTTGTGTCAAATATGCAAATTAATATTATTGTTGGAGCCGATGGAAGAAGGCAAAGAGAAGCTATATATGAAGTTACAAGCAATACCCTTGACATTTATCCAAATGTAACTAGAGTAAGAAATCGCATCACTGTTGCGGAATCAGGACATTATAGAGTTGTGCCGAGCAATGGAAACGGTGATATTGCAAATGAGTTTACTCATTATGCATTTATACTTTTAACAGAAATCCCTAACAGTGGAGTTCAACATTATGAAATTATGACCAGCACAATTAATAACAAATTTATCTATGAACTTCGCGAAATTCCTTCTTATTTTATGTATTTAATTTTTCAAACTCAATGGAAATTCCTATCGCCTGCTGCAAGAAATGCCTCTTGGTTTGGTCACAATGACGATTTTTCTCAACATTTAGATCACCTTATGGATGAGTATGAAACTAATATGCGTCTTCGTGGGGCGCCTCCTCCTGGTCCACGTCGTCCTAAACCACCAGTTCCTCCTCCTAGACTGCGCGCTGCTCTTAAAAAAAGAAGAGCTATTAAAAAAGGAGGCAACCCTTTTGATGACATGAATGGTGGTGCTATTAGCAGTAAAAATAGATACGTCAATATTAGTAGACCAAATAGTTCTATGGGAGACTCTAAATTGAGTTATTATGTTATTGTTGATTTGGAATTATATCCAGGAGAATCTATACCATTGTTAAAACAACCTGTTATAGCATGCAATATGAGATATGAAAAAATAAGACAATCCTTTGCTGATATGTTTGGTTTAGTTTATCAGCCATTGGACTTTTATGAAAGAGGTCATATTGCACCATCTTCAGTTAAATACAGGAAGTCTGATGAAGATATCAACAAGGGGAGAAACGTTACACCAAATTATTATAACAGACCTCAAATTAATTATGATAGAAATAGAAATGGAAGTTATGGATACGATACAAGAAGAAATAGGCCATATTATGGTGGTAATAAAACGAGAAAAATATAAAAATTGATTTTAATTAATCTTTAAAATCAATTAAATAAAAATGTCAGACAAGAAAATCTTGGAAGAAAGGGTTGTCAATTTCTTCTCTGGAAAGAAAGAATACAGGTCATTGAGTAATTTCTGGGAAAATGATGTTATAATTACAAAAAATGAAATTGTAAGAACTTATGAAAGTGGTGAACATTGTTTTCATGGAGAAAAATACTTTCGCATTGGTGAACTATGCAAAGACGAAAAAAGGCGACAAACTTTGATTTCTCATGGAATGAAATTTATCAAACCATCAAATAAAACTTGCGCGGAAGTAAAGAAAATGGGTGGAAAAAGAGGGCTTGCGTTGACTATGGAAGAGATTGCATTATGGGACAATCTTAGTCGCGCTCTGCAAAAAGAAATATGCAATTATAAGTTCAGATTATATGAAGAAGTTAGATCAGATTTATTGAAAAGTGAAAACAAAATTTTGATACATCCTGCAATGCGTTGCAGCGAAGAAAAATTGGAAACTAGAATATGGGAAGGAAAAGGGGTTATTAGAGATGGAAAGGTAATAGTTATTGGTGGTAATGCATTGGGAAATATGTGGATGGAGTTACGAGTAAATACAGTTGTCTGATTGCATAAACTCATCAACCAAATTCTGTGGAATATAATTGAAATCAATAATCTTGCGATTTAGATCAAACTTTTCATAAGCATTTTCTTTTTTCATTCTCTCATCAAAGTATGCCTTGTCTTGGAAACACTTCAACGCCGTCTTGGGACCACACTTATTTAGAACAGAAGTAATGTTGTCACTTGAGTCTCCCATGACAATCTTGCAAAACAAGTCTGCTTCTGCATTGCCACCTAGCGTTGCCTCTGCTATATTTTTGAATGCCAGATTATAAATTTTTACATTACCTGTGGCCAACTGCAAATAGTCTTTGTCGCTGGTAATGATGGTAATATGTGCATTTGGAATCTTTTCTAAAATATGCTTTACGGAAATTGCAATGCAATCGTCGGCTTCCAATTTTGGGTGCTTTAGAATGGCTCTAACTCCTCCCTCTTGGAACAACTTGTCTTCATAAACCATCTTAAAGAACGGTCCTCCCATAAAATTATCGTCCTTTGTTCTGGTTCCCTTATATTTATCATAAAACTCGTTCCGCCAGATATCTTCTCTCTTGCAATCCTTTCCGACGATCAAAATTGGATTGTCCGAGGCTATCCCCAACTTCTTTGTCAAGCCACTCACGGTATCAACAAACGTCTTTCTAAACTTCTCAACGAACTGTTCATTCTTAAAAGGATCTTGAAGAGGAGTTTCAGGATATGCGCTTTTCCACCATCTCATGATTGAATGGTAACGATAAAAGCAAAAGTAGCTTCCATCAATAAAGAGGAAAGAAACCATGTTATCCGAATTCATACTTTCAGTAAATGCCTGCATTACACTATTAGACCGTTTGTATTTCTTTTAATCGGTTTCAATTTTAAATTCTTTGATTATTATATAAATGCCAAATCCATTTACGTTAAGACGGCGCAGTAGTAGCCGAATTAATCCTGATTTAGAATCAAGAGAAGTTCAATTTCAAGCAAGAGCTAGACCTTCAACTCCAAGAGGTAGAAGAGGAAGCTGGTTTACGAGAAAAAATAAAAGAGAACGAATTGTTCCAATGGATGATGAAATTTATGGAACAGAACAAATACCAATGGTGTCTGTTGAAATGGCTCGGCAAAATTCAAATTCTTCAAAAAATGAAGACTATCCATCAATAAAAACAATTAATTTAGACGAGGTTCCAGTTACAGACATTGTTTCTCCTGCAGAATTTAGATCAGTGGAAGTAGTTGGGAATGAAGGACGCGCTTGTTGTATTCCAGGATTTTCTTCAATGCAAAACTGCCGCATATGTCCGGAGCGTTTGCAACCAGAAGCGCCAAGGCCAGCCGAATTTTTGACACCACAAAATAAAATTGGAGGAAGGAAGCGCAAAAGATCAACTAGACACAAAAAAAAGCACCAACGCCAACTGAAAAAAAGGCACTACAGCCGCAGAAAATAATATATATTTCCGAAAAGTGAACTTAAAGAAAATCTCTGAAATTCGAAGGGCAAAAGTATTTCCAAAAACCAAAAATGGACAAAAAAAATGTCCAATTTTCAAAAGCGCCAAGGTTTTTCAAAAAAGGGGTCAAAATTTCTCCCTTCTTACCTTTATGCTCTGATTCACCAAAAAAATAACGCAAAATTTGTGATGCTAATTTTTAAGTATTTTTAGCGAAAAAAGTTTAGAGATTTTTCTGTCAACTATTTAGGAGACAAATGGATGACAAAAACTCGCAAAAAATCGCCAAGAATTATAGATGCGACTGCTGTGATTATGAATGCAGCAAACAAAGCGACTACAACAAACATTTATTGACTGGTAAACACCAAAAGATGACTGTGTTAACAAAAAAGGCAGCAAAAGTCGCTAATAACGCATTTGTCTGCAATTGTGGTAAGGAATATACCTCTAGACAGGGATTATGGAAGCATAAGAAAATCTGCACTGACCCTTTTGACACCAATAAAATTATTTCAGAAAATATGCCAACCGATGAACCCACGTTAAAAGAAATGTTTCTTAAAGTAGTTGAACAAAATCAGGCAATTTTGCTTGAAAACCAGGAAATGCGAAAACTTTTGAGTGAAACCATACCAAAAATTGGCAACACGACTAATAATACTACAAACAACAATCAATTTAATCTACAGTTCTTCTTGAATGAGCAATGTAAAGACGCACTCAATATTGGTGACTTTGTAGAGCAGATAAAACTTCAACTGTCGGATTTGGATATGATCGGTCGCGTTGGCTATGTGGAAGGCATGAGTAAAATATTCATGCGCAACCTTCATGCTCTTGATGTATTTAAAAGACCTATTCACTGCAGCGATTTAAAGAGAGAAACATTGTATATCAAGGATAAAGATTCTTGGGAAAAAGAAAATGACGAAAACGTGAAGATTACTCGCGCTATAAAAGAAGTTGAGCACAAAAACATAAAACAGCTTCCTCAATGGAGAGAAGAAAATCCAACCGCAGAAGATACAGAGACCAAAAAACACATGGAATATCAGAAAATTTTATTAGAAGCTATGGGTGGATCCACAATGGAGGATGATAATAAAAAGCGCGAAAAAATAGTAAGGAACATCGCAAAAGAGGTTGTTATTGATAAAAATTCAGTAAAATAATATTATTAAACACATTTATAATATTATTATAATTATTCGTTGCCCACATCACTAAAAAGCAAATCCGCGTGAAATAGCTCATTTAACACCTTGTTTGCAAATGGCATGTAATCATTCTTGCACAAACACAGACTTACTCCTTGCGACATTGCCAATGCCATTTGAAACTTTACAAAATCATCGCTAACGTGCAAGCCATAAGAGCGCAAATTATTTCCATTCAAATATTCATTAAATTTTTTCATAAACTCGTATATTTTTACTTGGCTTGCGTCTTTTGAGTTGTGAATGGCTTCCTCTATTATTTTACTAGCCTCTGCATACAAGTTCTCCCTACATTCGGCTGGAACGCTTTGAAAAGCTTCATGCGGTTCAATAAACGCGTTCAAAACTTTTTCAGCCAAATTTATACTAGTTTCTGTAAACATATTGCTTATAATTTCTAGGAAGTGTTGCGTTGTTTCTTTATTTACATGCGTTACTATTCCAAAATCTATTAATCCCAATTGATATATCGGTTCTTCTTCATTTTTAATAAAAATAATATTTCCTGCGTGCAAATCACCGTGAGTTTCACTATCATTTATGATTGAAACAAACCCATACTTTAATACAAGCTTTGCATACTCGTCGTATTCTATTTCATCCAGTTTTGAAATATGAACACCCTTTATGAAATCCATAATAATAATATTTGGATATTCTTTTGTTGCATACTCGTGAACAGTTGGTATTTTTATATATTTCAAATTTTTGCAATTCTCTGCCATTTTGATTGTGTTTTTAACCTCTTTTTCAAAATCCAATTGTTCTCGCAATAAATTAATATTCTTTTTAATTACATTTGGAATATCAAGCGTATTAAACTGGGGAATAAATGATAATAATTTAATGAAAAATAGTAACTTTTCAATTGCATCATCAAGCTTTTCATCAATGTCCTTTCTTTTTATTTTAACAATGACCGTCTCATTATCTACAGTCCTCATCTTATATACAAGTGAAATCATTCCTGAGTTTATTGGTATTGTGTCATTATAAGGTGTTAAATAATATTTTCTTTGAATTTCGCGAAGCAAATCTTCATCAATATCATCATAAGTATATGGCGCAGAATCTGTATATTTTAATAATTCTGCGTTCATTGCGCTGTCAATCAAATTATTATTGAGAGAAATGGCTTGAAACATCTTGACATATAAGATATTTTTTTGAGATAAATTTTTAGCCACATTGCGTATGAATTTGCTATAATTTTGATTGATTAAAAATCTTACATATTCGCATAAAAAATCGGAGGCAACGTCAAGTATAAAGACTATATTTGAAAATGTTTTGATTAGACTATTAAAAAATTCAAACATCCTTCTATTTATATATTATTTATTTTCTCTATAAATTGTTTGGTTCTCAAAAAGATTTTACTAACTATAGTTGTTGCAAGTTTTTCTACGAACTCTGGAAGTTCCATATTTTTATTAAATGTTGTCGTTGTATTAATTATTGCTCTGTGTGGATTAATAAAATTGCATAAAGTTGTTACGTCTGAAATAGGCAAAAGTTCGGCGGCTTTCTTTAAATTGCTTTTTGGTAAATTATTATTCGTTGTTATTCTAAAAATAAATTGGTTATCCGCTCGTTCAAGCGTAATGTCTAGGTGCGCATATTTTTGAGGAACGCCAAAATCACTAAAAAAATGTTTGAATAATATAAAAAATGTTGCAGCACTTTCTGATTGTTTTTCTAAATAAAAGTCTTCAAAAATATCTTGTTTATTGATTTCATGTATAATTCTTATAAAGTCTAAATTTATGATGTTTCTTAGTAAAATATTATTGTTTTCAATTTCATATTCAAACAAATAGCTATTTTTATTTAATCTCGTCATTTTATGATCCTTTTTATTTACAATAATTTTTGGTTCGTTTTTGTTTTCGTTTTTGTTTTCGTTTTTGTTTTCGTTTTTGTTTTCGTTTTTGTTTTCGTTTTCGTCTTTGTTATTCATTTATTATATTTACTTGCCAATTTAAAAAATAAGATATAACTCTTAATAAATAGTTGTAAACATTGAAAGTTCTTTTTTCTTTTTGTTCTTCATAATTGCAGACTTGTTTATTCAAGCCAAAATATGTACTGCATTTTTAACATCAATTGCCACGTTCCTCATGTGAATTCTCTCGTCGCTCCAGCAATGAACGCAGCCTTCACTTACGCTTAAATTCCATTGTGGATTACCCTCTTGAAATATACCATTGAAAATCTTGGATGCGCGCTCTTGGTGAAAATCTGACGTAGTGATGACAATTTCAACGGATTCTGCGTCGTCGTAAGCCTGAGTCATCCACTTTTTCAAATAGGCAAAATTCTCTGCAGTGTTCTTAGCCTTGTCATCCAAGACAATCTTGCCTTTGGAACCTGTAATTTTTTCTTTCATTTGTTCCGCCTCGGAAGCCATTTGTGACACTGCATTTTTTACGCCGCCAGTGACGAACCACACAATCTCAGTCTCGTCTAATGATCTGACGTAATTAAGAGCCGCAGCAACACGATCTTGTTGCACGTCTTGAATGGCGCACCCAAGCACCACCATGACAATTGTTTTGCTACACACATGCACAGCAAAACAACTAAGAATAAATGACGCGAATTTAATTCCGAACATCCTGATAAGTTTTTGAAACTCCAAGTTCAAAAAAAAATAGTTCAATTTTTTTATGCACAGTCGGCATCAACCATTTCTTTGACTAATTCATCAAATGAATATTTGCACTTCCAGCCCAATTCCGTCCTAGCCTTTGTAGAGTCACCCAACAACTCGTCTACTTCAGCAGGTCTAAAATATTTTTCTGAAATAAAAATAAGCTCTCGGCCTGTTTCTTCATCATATCCAATTTCGTTTATACCTTCTCCTTTCCATTTTATATTGAAACCTTTCAGAGCAAATGATTTCTCAATAAACTCTCTCACACTATGATATTCATTTGTAGAGAGAACATAATCGTCCGGAACTTCGCCTTGAAGAATCAACCACATTCCTTCTACGTAATCTTTTGCGTGACCCCAATCTCGCAAAGAGTTAATATTTCCAAGCACAAGTTTATCGTCTATACCCTTTAATATTTTATTTAATCCAATAGTAATTTTTCGCGTAACAAAATTGTGACCGCGTCTTGGACTTTCATGATTAAAAAGGAGTCCTGAACACGCATACATTCCATAAGCCTCGCGATAATTCTTTACTATCCAATAACCATATAATTTTGCAACTCCATAAGGTGACCTAGGATAAAATGGAGTCGTCTCTTTTTGCGGCACTTCAACTACTTTGCCATATAATTCAGATGTAGACGCTTGGTAAAAACGAATTTTCTCCAAGGGAATACCACAATTGCGAGATGCTTCTAATAACCGCAAAACGCCAAGGCCGTCAACATCACCAGTATATTCCGGCATATCAAATGAAACCTTAACATGGCTCATTGCACCTAAATTATAAATCTCAAGTTTGTTAATGTCTGTATACTTGCTTTTAATTTCGTGTAAAATATTTAATAGATTAACGCCGTCGGATAAATCTCCATATCTAAGAACCAATTTATTGAATATGTGTTCAATTCTATCTGTGTTAATATTTGATGAGCGTCGGATAATTCCCCACACTTCATAGTTCTTCTCCAACAAGAATTCCGCTAAATAAGAACCGTCCTGCCCAGCAATTCCAGTTATTAATGCCACATTAGCCATTTTGATTATATAATTTGCGTTCTATATTTATATAATCATTTTAACATATTAAATATCCAAGCTCACGGTGTTCTTATCAGACTTTTGGCGTCTCTTGCTGCGCTTGGGCATATTACCATCCGACTGCAACTCCTTCAAGTCAGAAATGCTGATTGTGCTGCTATCATTGATGCTTATACTATTTTGTTGAGGAGCAGCCTCTTGAATATTAATTGTCTTGGTCTTTAAACCAGACAAGATGTCGGAAATGTCGGCAGGACCTTTCATTTCGGCGCGAGGCCCAGGACCGCGTCTGCTGCTTCTGTCTCCGTCGCTTGCACCTGAAAAGTTCTCCCTAATATTGATTCCATCATTCTGATTGGGGTTGAAGCTGCTGCGTCCCATGCTTGCGCCTAAATCAGGTCGGCTGTTAAAACTGCTGTTGTTGCCTGGTCGGCCTGAAGGAGCATTTAAACCTTGAGTAGCCATTGGTGGTGGTGGAGGACCGCTCATAGGAACCTGAGGCTCAGGGTTCATCATGTTGTTCATAAATCCTGAAAATCCAGGACTTTGTTGGCCCATAGAATTTACCGCAGCAGTTTGAAACTGACGCATTAGATCAGGATTTTGACGCAAGATATCGTCCATGCCAGGCATAGCAGACTTGAACATAGTATTAGTCATGTGCACCATCATTGCGCTGCCACCAAGTTGGAACAGTAACTTGAGCTCAGGTGCCATGGATGCCTTGCTCTTATACTTCTCGTAAAGTTCACCAAAAACGTCATCGTAATCGGTCATATTCTCATTCACTTGCTCGCTCCAGCCGTCCAACTTGACATCAAAAGGATCAAAACGATTATTCAAAAACTCAATACCGTTAATGCATGCCATAAGCATATTGCCTTGAAACTTGACTGAGTTCTGCTTGGTCTTCTCCTCCATAATCATTTCATACTCGCCTTGCATTTCGGCGAGAGGAGAATCCATGCTGTATTTTTTAGTCAAGTTTACACCCTTTTGTTCTAAAGCTTCTAACTTTCTTAGAAACTTGAACTTCTCCCTTAAAAGCTCCTCCTTGCTCATTTGAGGTTGACTAGACATAGGCTTATCAGGGTTAATGGGAACATTATTGAACTTGGTAAAACCATCCCATGTCTTATTTTCAGGGGAACCCTCTGCGGTGGCTTGACCAATAGTTTGAGAAGCATCATCAAATCTTACAGATGGCTTTTCGTCATAATTGAGTGAAAACCCTTTGCTAAACATATCGGATTTACCTTCAAACAAATTTCGGCTGGGCTCATCTTCTACTAAATCATTCAATTCATTCTCTAAATTATTCAAATCATCAATATCAATGTCGCTTGAAGGGCGTCCACCACCGGCCTTCTTGTTGTCATTCATTAAAAGTTCAAGTCCGCCGCCAAAATTAGATGACTTTAAAGAGGGTCCATTGCTTCCCATATTTAATTCAGAAATGTCAATAACTTCGCTGTCCATTCTATCTATTATGAATTAATAAGAACATATAATTTTAAGTATTACGAATTGTAAATTATATTTTATCCACTTTTGAGAAAAGTGGAGCAAAAATTAATTATATTTTATTCACTTTTTGGAAAAGTGGAGAAAAATTAATTAGATTGTCAAGATAAACCATTAAAAACTTTAATTTTCTAAACGTTTATATAATGACCTCTTTAACGGAGATTGTTCCTGTTCCTATTCCTAAACCAAAATTATCAAGAGCAACGTCTTTAACTGTCTCAAACCAATCCAGGGGAACATGTTTTGCACATGCAGCTTCGCGAATATTAGCACGTTTTATTAAAGTAATTTGCAAGCGTTATTTTGATAGTGCTGTTATAGAAAAATGCAGTTATTATTATAAAGAATATTGTGCTTTAAATCCATTTGAATGTTTTAATAAAAATTTAAAAAGATATAAATCATATACTGCACAAACAAGTCACTTGGATGTTTTGAATTTTAGAAAAAGTAGAGCACAAAAATACTTTAAAAAATACCCATCTTGTTTAGGAGACGCTGCAACGAGAGACGAAACAGAAAATCTTAAAGAAAATATATTTGCTGCTTTATACTCATATATTTATATTACTATAACTAGCAAATATGGATGCAATGGAGGCAAAACTGCTGAAATAATTGATGATTTTTTACATAATAATTTAAATTCCGAAATAAGTATTGAAGATATTGCGTTTACTTTAAATTTTGCAAAACCGTGCAATGAAAGCACATGTTTTCCAGTTATAAAATCCACAAAACAAATAGAAGCTGTTTTAAAAATTCCATACGTAAGATTAATTTGCGAAGCACTTCACAGTGTTTTAAATGGTTTAAAAAATGAAATAAAAGAATACAATATTTATGCAACTGCAATTACTGTTGATGATATTGGCGCGAAATTTAATTCGCGAATAGAACATTTAAAAAAATGTCTAGACCTTGGATTTTATGGGGGCCTATTTCTTAAAGTTAGAGGGGAAAGGCATGCAATGGTTATAACTTCTTACGAGGACGTTATTATAAATGGAAAAATAGCAGATACAAATTTTGTTGTTAAAAATTCAGTGGGCATAGATTTTATATATTATGTGCAAGGAAATCGTCAAGAAAAAGGCGTGTTTAAGATTTCATTAAGTTCAATAATTCCACAAATTGAACTAGACGAAGCAGCAATTGCATATATTGTTATTACAAAACCTAATCCCAAAGAATTAAAAAGCTCTGGAGGAGGTCATAAGAAAAAAAGAAAAACAGCGCGTAGTCAAGCAAAAATAAGTAATAAAACTAATAAAAATCGCACAAAACACAGCAAAAATAGGTGTAACCGTTCATTTTGCCACTAATTTTTTAAACTAGTTTAGTTTCAATAAACCATTTGCCTTGCAAAAAAGAGTCTGCTAAATCGTCTTTTTTAAGATGGTTTTTAAAGAATGTCTCCCAAACGGTGTAATTAATGTTATTTGAAATACTTTCCAAGCATTGTTGAACGCCCAACTTTTTTCTCTCACTATAACTAGTTTTGAGACATGCTTTCTGGTCTTTCAATTTGTTAGAAGCAGAAACAAACTCAATAGTAATATTGTCATTTCTCATAATAAAATACTGAGAAATCATGCCTTGCACAGTTTTCATGCGATTTGCAATAGGACTAATTTGATTTTCAATAACAACGTGGGTAAGTGTTGTCAAGTGTTCATTCAAAATATTATCCAACTTTTGCTTCATATTTTTGCCGATTGTTACTAGATCTATTTTTGACGCATTGGTTTCTGTTATGGGTTCAAAACATTTTTCAAACACGTAATTATTAATTAACGTGGCTAATTCAGCCTTTTTAATAGGATTCTCGTATTTTATTTTATATTTTTCGGCTAACTCGTATAGTCCACTTATTTTTTGTTTATTTATGAAAGCAGGTTTTAAATCAGACGTGGGGACTTGGAACGGCTGTTTTTTGCTATGTTTTAAACAATAACATTTTCCGTTCTTAATAAATTTGGCTGGTTTATTGCAGTCTTTGAATTTTTCAATTTCGCAACATTTGGATTCAGACTTTTGAGTAAGATTTATACTATCCCATTTTGCAATTTCATAATTGTTGGATCCATCTTCCGGTTTGACAAATAAACAAAATGCTAAATTTTTAATTCCAACGTCTATGCTTAATACCTTCATATTCTAATAAGTTAGTATATAATAATATTCATGTCTATTATTATTTAAGTTGTATATTAGAATACTATTCTCTTACTGGTTGGTGTTCACAGGAGCGTTAACAATTGGCGCAATCATTCTAGCCTGCAATTGTTCTCTCGTTAAATAAGGTTGTTTCAAGTTACTGTCGCAGTAACCAAATCCAGGAGTTTTTGTGTCAAATGTGGACTTGAACGCATAAGGAACATTTGATGATGGAGTTGCGTTTGTCTGAAAATGAGTTGGAAGACCCAAAGCACTGCAAGCCTCCTGGTTGTTTATTTTCATAATATTACTCGCATTGTGTGTTAAAAATTGTCTATATTGCCAACTAGTGGTAATATTTTCTTGATGACGAATGCGATCGTTTACAACCGCCTCTGGTTGCCAACTAGAATAAACTCTACCATCAGCCATAATAGGAGGAAAATCAAAATGAATATTGTTAGATCCACTGTAACATGTTGCCCAAGACATAATATATTATGATTAGAGAAAATTATTCAGAACTCAACATTTTAAGAATAGCATTTTTAGTGGCTTTGGAGTTCTCTTGGATTAAACCTTTGGCAACAGCAATACTTTTAAGTTTGGCCATTGACATTTTCTTATAATCAACGCTTCCAGATTCAGATTGTTCTTCTAAATTAGAAATATCAATGCTCTTAATAAAGCTCAAGTTGTCCTGAGTGATATTTTCGGACAATTCTTCTTCTTTCTCGGCTTCAATGTTGACAACGTTTTCTTCATCATCGCTTTCGCCTGCACTGTCATCATCTAAGTCATCCATGTCATCAAGTTCTTGTATTTCATCTAAATCTTCTAAGTCTTCGTTTGTGTTCTCAGATTGTGAATTTACCAACTCTCCGAAATTAATTATTTTAACCGTTTGCGCGTTGTTGTTTGGATTTAGTTCAATAATATTTTCAATTGGTGTATTGAATTCTAAAACAGACGATTCTTCGCTTCCTTCTTCCTCATCCTCTTCAGATTCATCATCTTCCTCTTCTGAATCATCTTCGTCATCGCTATTATCTTCACCATCAGAGACAGGAATCAAATTATCTGATTCATTAGTGGACAAAAACGTGGGTTGTTGTTGCGATAAAGGGCCCCCACCGGTTTGAGGCACATACGACATCATTTGCAATCGTCCTCTAATAAAATTTAATTCTTCGGCCATAGTTGAAACAAGTCCTAACATTGAGGCCATTTTATGGTTTTGTTCCTGAAGTCGTTGAACAAAGAACATACCTAAAAGCCCTACAAGAAGTAGAGTAATTCCTAAAGAAACAAGAAAAGAGACAGTAAATATATCAGATAAAGCCATTATTAACAAAAGCGTATATATTTTTATTTTGCAGCAAACGAATTGTCTATTATTTCTTTTGGATAATTCATGTCGTGCAACACTTTAATTCCGCCACGCACTGTTGATATGCCTTTATCTAACAAATAAGTATATTTGAAATCTTCTCCCATTTTTATTGTTTTCATGTGAAAATTTTCTATAGCAGGATTTTCGTCTAACTTTTTACACAAGTCTATAAAATGTGTCGTTAAAATGCAATTTACGTTTTTATACTTAATTAAATAGGTCATGAATGCATTTGCGCTTAACACTGCCTCGTCTGGATTTGTTCCTGAATATAATTCATCAAATACACAAAAATGTGTTTCTTTGGAAGTAGTTTCCTGAATAATGTCAATAATCTCTTTGCATCGTCTTGCTTCAGCTTGAAATAAACTATCTCTCCCTGATGTGTCAGGAATGTTTAAATAACAATGAATGTATTTATATGGAGCAATAATTGCGCTTTCGTAAAATCCACATCCAAACTGCTGCGTAATAATAACGTTTACTAATGCGGTTTTTAATGTTGTAGTTTTTCCTGAAGCATTCGGTCCGGTGATTATTATATTCTTTTTAAATTTGAATGAGTTTTTGATTGGATTGTTGTTAATGAGAGCAGGATAATAAGCCTTTTTGAATGTATTTGATTTTTTCTTTGTGGTAAATTTTGCTAAATTGATGCGCTTGTTTTTAATGTTTTCAATTAGTCCTTCCAAATTCTCAATATAACCATTGAATCCAAATGAATACAAGAATGCGTCATTGTATTTTTCGTCATCATAAATGTCGTAAAAGTTCTTTAACACGTGCCCCAACTCTCCAATTTTTCCATACGACAAGCGATATGGTGTAATTTTTTCTAGGTTCTCTCTTAGACTTGCCAGAACAGTCAGTTTTCCTTTTAAATTTGTGTTGAACTTTTCATAGGTTGACAGCTCAGATGAGTATAATAAAAAATTATATATCCTAGCCTCGGTGTTTATAATATACTCTTTAATCTCATTTAAATGCGAATGAATCTTTGTCATGTTTTGATGAAATCTAGTGCAAGTGAGTATGTTTTGATAAATAGAGAACACGTAAAATGCCGCGGACAATAGAATATAAATTTTTTCCTCTACTTTAACACTGTGGAATTTTGTGAATAGCTTTCCAATGGCGTGGTTTGCTGCGATTTCTTTAAGTATTTGGATGTATTCGTTTACAGTAAGACTCAAACCTTTTGCTTTAATTACAAAAAAAGGAATGATAAGTATTATAAATGGAACACATAATGAAATAATCGGCGCTGCTAGGTTATATACACTCATGATCTGAAGGAAGTAGTCTGATTTATTCAAATGCTCCCACATTGGCCAATCAATATAGTGGTATTTTTCTTTGAATCCAGTGTCGTTTTTGATTTCATCCCATATGTCAATTATACCACTTTTGGGAAAAGTAGCACAAAACGGTTTTGCTTCACTTTTATCAAAAGTGGACAAAGTGGATACAAGTTTCTGCGTATCTTTTAAAAACTTGGTATCAGTTGTATAATAGTTTGCCATTTGTTCAATAACTTTCTCAGCAAATGTGGTCTTGGGTTGAAAAGCATAATTATATAAAGGGTTGCAACCAGATGGATCTATTGTTTTAATTAGCTCTAAATCTGTTACAATGTTCTTGTTTAATTCCGATTTGTTCTCGTTATAAAAAATTGGTAACTTGAAGTGTGTGTTTACTTTTTCTATATTGGATATTGACATGTATATTATATCAAATATAGAGTTATTTTATTCTTGTTTTACGCGAATTTATTGTTATTGTTTGTATTTGTATTTGTATTGGTTGGTTATTTACTTTGCTAGCCCATCAAAACTGGCAGGCATCTCATTAATTTGAGTAGAATAATGCGCCTCAATCTCCTTCATCTTGGAAACGTCGCGTCTGGTAATCAAGTTGATTCCAACTCCCTTCCTACCCCAACGGCCACTGCGACCAATTCGGTGCAAATAGTTATGCACACACTTGGGAATATCAAAGTTAATTACCAAGCTCACCTGTTGGATATCAATTCCTCGCGAAGTCACATTGGACGAAATCAAAACACGGTAACCACCTGTCCTGAAATCAGCGAAGGCCTTATCACGATCAACCTTATCCATTCCACTGTGGATTCTACACACAGGGAATCCGTCTTCCATCATTGCATCATACAATGCAGCAACTCGTTTAATACTGTTAGCATAAATAATAGTCTGCGAAACCGACATATAACTATACAAATCCTTCAACGTCAAATACTTCTGACGGTCATCCTCCACCGCAATATAGTATTGTGAAATACCCTCCAATGTAAGCTGCTCGGCCTTTACTTGAATTCGCACAGGGCTTCTCATAAACTTGCTGGTAATTCCATTAATATGGTCAGGCAACGTCGCGCTAAATAGCGCAACTTGGATGTCCGACTTAAAATTCTGGAAAATGTTATATACCTGCTCCTTGAATCCGCTTGACAACATTTCATCGGCCTCGTCAAGAATTACAAGCTTTATATTCTTGGAAAGAATGTGATTCCTACGCATCATGTCATAGACGCGTCCAGGACATCCAGCAATAACATGCGGAACATTCCCCTTCAAATTTCCAACATCCTCGTCAATAGATGACCCTCCCACCAATACTTGAACGCGAAGATTCTTCATCATTGAACCAATTGATCTCATAACGTTCGCAGTTTGAATACTTAGCTCCCTTGTCGGCGATAGACACAAAATTTGAGTGGTGTCGCTGTCTGTATTTACGCGCGACAGAGCGCCGATAGTAAAGGTTGCGGTCTTTCCAGTTCCTGACTGGGCCTGCGCAATAATATCCTTTCCAATAATAATAGGTTTAATTGCCTTTTTCTGAATAGGACTGGGTTTCTCAAACCCATGAGCATAAATTCCTCTTAGCAAATTGGTATCAATCTCTAATTCATCCCAATTACTGATTTCGTAAGAAGAATCATATGCTTCCTCTTCGATAGGCGTTGCGTTGTTATCTCTTTCAAGCGACATAGTATATTACGGTTGTTATGTTTAAGTGTATTTTATTTAATATCAATTTTTTTTGTATTGAATGACATAATAAAATCTTACTCCAAAATATATAAAAAAAAATTGATATAAACGTAACCGAGATAATATAATAATATCATGACGATGGTAATGAGATATACTCTGCAAGATTTTAACGATATTACATTCAATGGGTTTGACATCAAACTACCTGAGGAAACTCTTCTCATGATAACAGAATTGTCTCAGCAAGTTGGATCTCCGACTTATGTTAAAACTCCTACGTTTCAAAAACGCGAAAATATCTTGAAGGTTGTTCCTGATGCGTCAAGTGATTTCAAGAAGAAGAAGCGCGGAAAGCCAACCGAGATTCTCAATGACGATGATTGGGAGACGATTAGAACTTTTCAGACTACCAAGATTGAGCAAAAGGTTGGCGTTGACGCGCAGATTGATTTGTTGCGGTTCTGGCTGAATAAGATGACGGACAAGACCTTTGCAGAATCGTGCGATAATATTCTGGAGATTTTGAATCAATTGATACAAGAAGGCACTGTTGGCGCTGACATGATGCGTGTTGGTAATGCAATCTTTGAAATTGCCTCTAACAATCGTTTGTTTTCAAAACTATACGCGGAGCTGTATTGCAAGCTTATCAGCAATTTTGAGGTAATGAAGGACGTGTTTAATGAGAATCTCGCGACGTTCATGGGTCTATTTAACAGCATTGAGTATGTTGATCCTGAGAAAGATTATGACAAGTTTTGCAAGGTAAACATTGACAATGAGAGGAGAAAGGCACTAAGTTTGTTCTTTGTAAATCTTACGACAAATAAAATCATTAGTGAACCCCACTTGCAAGGCATGGCGTGCAGTTTACTGAAGATGATGGTTGCATTTATGAAGGAAGATGACAAGAAAAATGAAGTGGATGAAATTACTGAGAATATTTCAATCTTGTTTTCATATAACAAGCAATTGTTTGAGTCTTGCGACGAATTGTTTGATGGTGATAAATTTGTGGCAACCATTGAGAAGTTGGCAAATTGCAAGGCAAAGACTTATCCAAGTTTGTCTAGTAAGGCAATCTTCAAGTTTATGGATTTGATTGAAATGTAAAAATAATGTTTTGATGTGTAATTAGATATTTTACGATTAATAATATTAAACAAATCTTGATTATTATTATTAGATGACGGATGCAAAAAACGAAGAAAATATAACATTTTTTTTAAATGATGGCTCAGAATGCGACGAGGATTTAATGGACCTTTATAAATTGCAAAATGAGTTGAATGAAATTGAAATATATGGAAATTCCAATCAAGAAACTGAAAGTGACGATATTTTTTTGGAGATGAAAGATTATGAAATGAATTATAACGTTAAACAATTAATGTTAATTTGCGAATATTATGATATTTTAAAAGACGTCCGCATCAATAAACTCAAAAAGCAAGATATTATAGAACAGATATTATTATTTGAGAAAAACATGGAGAACATGGAAATTACCATGAAACGCAAAGAATTATGGTATTATATAAATGAATTAAAGAATGACAAAATGATGAAAAAATTTGTTATTTGGGGATAAACATAATTAAAAGTATTTTAATTATCTTTATAAAATATAGATGGTATTATCAAAATTAGATAAAGCACTTAGTTATCCAGAGTTAAAAAGCGTTGATCCGGATGATTTTAAAAGGGAAGCAAATTTATATGAAATTGAAGCAAAAGATGTTGACATTATTATTGCTGTAGGTCATGCAAAGAAAAATTATGAGGAGAAAAATATAACATATTTCCCTGTTTATTTAGTAAAAACAAACAATAAGGTTATTCAAATTGGAGTTTATGAGCTATTCACAACAGATTTATTGAATTATATGGATGAAGACGGAAATTTAGAAGTTGAAAAATTGGACGATCCACTTATCTATACTTTTGCCACAAAGAAAATGTTGGAAAACTTACGACTAGTGCCTGACTCTGTTACAGATGAAACTAAAGATGGAGATCAAGAGGACGCCGAAGAAGATGATGAAGAAGAAGAAGAAGCCAAACCAAGTAAAAAACCTTCATCCTCTTCAGAAGAAGCATTTGAACGCCCCAAAATTCCCAAATTGCGCGAAGACGTTTTTATGCAGTCAGAAGCAGTGGTTCCATTGTTACCGCCTTTAAACGAGGAAACCAAATTGGACGCCGAATCTATTAAAGCAAAATATAAACAAACAGCAGGAGAAACATGGATTGAAACCTTTATGAAAAACAACAAATATGGCGTTATAGATAATGAGGGAGGAGGCGATTGTCTTTTTGCTACTATTAGAGACGCATTCGCTCAACTTGGCCAGCAAACAACTGTTCAAAAGTTGCGAAAAAAGTTGGCAGGAGAAGCAGATGAAAAACTGTTTTTAAATTACAAAGATCATTATGACATGTATACGGCAGCAGTTATTGGCGCTACCAAAGACGCAAAAGAATTAGAGATTGAGTATGAGAAATATAAGAAGCTTTATAGTGAAACTTTGGATAGAACTGAAAAGAAGCATTTTATTGAATCTGCCAAAAAGATTAAAGCTCAGAGAGATAGAGTGCTGAACGAAAAGAAGGTATCGCAAGATATCTTGAGCGAATATAAATTCATGAAAGACGTTGATACTCTTGAAAAATTCAAGAAGAAGATTCAAACGTGCGAGTTTTGGGCAGAAACTTGGGCTTTAAGCACTCTTGAACGCATTTTAAATATTAAATTTATTCTTTTGTCAAGTGAAGCGCATAATGCAAAAGACTTTGCAAATGTGTTGAACTGTGGTCAACTGAACGACACTATATTAGAGTCTCGTGGAGAATTCAAGCCTGATTTTTATATTATGGTTGACTATTTGGGTTGGCACTATAAATTGATTACTTATAAGAAGAAATACTTGTTTACCTTTTCCGAATTACCATATGATGTTAGAAAAATGGTTGTTGATAAATGCATGGAGAAAAATAGTGGTGCGTTTGCATTAATTCCTGATTTTATTAAATTCAAAGAGCAATTTAGCACGAAGGGTGTTTGCAAGTTTGAAGAATTGTCAGATGCTAAAATCCGCGGATTATATGATGAAGCCGTTGTGTTTCAGTTCTATGATAAATCAGCTGATGGTAAATTGCCTGGAAAAGGTTCAGGTGAAACAGTTCCAAAAGAGGCTGTCCACCAATTTTCTAATTTACACTCCGTAAAAGATTGGCGAAGAAAACTAGATGATTTTTGGGTTGAACCTGATAAGACGTTTGTTATAGACGGACATCGCTGGAATAGCGCCGAGCACTATTATCAAGGGTCAAAATTTAAAGAGTCCAATCCTGAGTTTTACTTGTCATTTGCGGCGGAGTCAGGGACGGACTTGTCTAAGAATCCTGAGATGGCCAAGGCGGCGGCTAGCTCTTCTGGCAAATACAAGGGAACGCTTTTGAGACCTGCAGAGGTTTCCATTGACCCTACTTTTTACGGAAAGCGAAAGGAGAAGGAGTTATTTGATGCCATATGCGCAAAATTTACGCAGATAGAAGAGTTGAAGCATGTTCTAATGGAGACAAAGAATGCAAAATTGATGCATTATTTGAAAGGAAAGGAACCTGAATTGGCTGAACAATTGGTTATGGTGAGAGATAAAATTCGCGGACCTACTCTTAGTATTTAGCATGATATTTTAAATTTAATTACATATTTTATAATATCATTTATTTGTATACAATGAGTGTTTCAAATACAAGTTATGGAGTTGAGGCTCTTGAAAATGTTCAAGTAGATGCTAGCAATAATACAGCCATTGGCGCGTGGGCATCTTTAAATACTTCTACAGGAATTCATAATACAAGTTTGGGGTCTAATGCTCTCTTGAAGAACGTTGGGGGAAATTATAATGTTGCTCTTGGAACAGCGGCTCTTTGCTTTAATGTTTCTGGATCAAAAAATATAGCCGTTGGAACAAATGCTTTAGAATACAATACTGCTGATGGAAACGTTGCTGTTGGTGTTCAAGCATTATTTACAAATACTACCGGAATAAATAATGTTGCTGTTGGCACTAGCGCTTTATTGGCTAATACTCAAGGAGGGTCTAATACAGCAGTTGGTTATCAAGCGTTAAATGATAATACAACCGGGTTGTATAATGTTGCAGTCGGTTCTGGGGCGTTATCCAATAATGTAGATGCGAGCGGAAACGTTGCAATTGGTTATCAAGCATTATTTGCGAATACTTCCGGAATTGGCAATGTAGCCGTTGGTTATAATGCGGCAAAGTCTGATATTAATTCTTCTCAAATTACTGCCGTTGGTTATGAAGCATTGCTAAATAATTCCGGAGATAATAATACAGCTATTGGTTTTGGCGTATTATCTGGTAATACAACAGGAATGCAGAATACTGGCGTTGGTTCTGAAGTTTTAAATGATAATACAATAGGAAATAGAAATGTAGGAATGGGGCAAAATGCTTTATCTCAAAATACAACTGGGTCTGATAATGTTGCAGTCGGTTCTGGGGCGTTATCCGGTAATGAAGTTGCGAGCGGAAACACCGCAGTTGGAGGGGGTGCATTAGCTGGAAATGTTAGTGGAAACTATAACACATGTGTAGGTTACAAGACATTAGATAATTTGAATGCACAAGCGAATGGTGGAGAATATAACATTGCAGTTGGATATAAAGCAGGTTTCCAACAAGTATTTGGTTTAATGAATGGTTCAAACAATATAATTGTGGGATGTCAACTTGAATCTAATGTTGCTGGAATGGCTCTAACAACAGGTTCTCAAAATGTTTTAATAGGAAATTATGTTGGAACAGCTCTTACAACTGGTTCTCAAAATGTTTTAATAGGAAATTATGTTGGAACAGCTCTTACAACTGGTTTTAGTAATATAGTTATTGGAAATAATGCGCAACCATCTAGCGCAACAGTGTCAAATGAAATTGTATTAGGAACCAGTGCAGAAACGTTGAAGATTCAAGGTGGGTTGAATTATTCAGGACGTCCAACTATTACAGCATCATCAGTAACACTTCCTAATCAGGGGGGGGGTTATACCACATTAGCTCAATTTTATTTGATTAATGACACATCTGGTGCAATTACAATTAGTCTTCCTGATCCAACAGGGAGTGTATTGAATGGGTGCGTTGTTCAATTTAGAAGAACCGTATCTAATGCATCTCCAATAACTTTTGATGTTACTGGCGGTCCATCTATTATAGCAAAATATGATACCGTGTCATATACTTCATCCATAACAATGGCAGTTGGCCAATTTTCTACAACATTTATTGCTGGAGCTAACCATTGGTTCCAAATGCAAACCATGTAACTTACTTAACAGTTGTGCATTTATAAGGAATGTTAAACGTTTCCGCACACCATCGGCTAAATCCTGATCCATGATCATAACACGAGTAAGCAAAAATTCTTCCTGAATAAGCCAATAAATAAAAATCCAGCAGTGTGTTTTTTACGCTTTCATCTGCTAATGCAACGCCTTCCCCTGAATGTGTAATTTCTTTAAACTCTGAACTTATCTTTGGAAACATTTGAACAATTTTATGTTTAAGCTTAACGCTATCTGAGAGAAGTAAGTATTTGTATTGCGGCTTATATATTCTATAAATCTCACCAAGAATGCATCTCAAATATTCTATATTAACATCTTCATTACGAATTAATGCATTATCGCCACTTCTGATATGTATTACAATATAATTCTTTAAAACAAGTTGCATGTTTTTAAGCGTAGTTAAAATGTAATGCTTAAAATCATCCGTAGGCTCCAGCAATGAACGCATACACAACCGTTGTTCTTGAGTAATTGGAGAAAAATTAAAACTTATTGCGTAAACGCGAGCAACTCTTGATTCAAAAGTTTGTTCCTTTAAATAGTTGACAAATTCATCAACAATTTCTTCATTTTCATTAGCATTTGCAATCTCGTTTGGATAATAATTAGTTTTATCAAAAAATTTAACTTCTAAATCAGAATCTAATTCCATTTTTAAATCCAAATCTGGAACATTTGAATATAATTTTAAATATTTGCGAAATGGATGATTAATTTGCACGTCGCAATTCAGTTTATATCTCTCACAAAACTGAATTATAAAGTAGGTTCCTCTTATGAAATCTCCAAAGCCTGTAGATTTTATACTGTTATCATAGTCTTTCTGATACACATTAACTATTTTGCTTATATTTTTTCTTATATATTCAATATTTCTATCAGGAGTTGGTTTTATTTTTAAGGACAAAACGTAATTTCCGCCTTCAACTCTGGGTGCTATTTTTTTTAATGGTATAGGAATTTTAGCTGGTTCTTTTTTATCTTTGTCTGTTTTATCAAACTTGTAAATAGATTCGTCAAAATTGGCTTGAAAAGTTTTTGAAAGTCGCGAATTTTCCACGTCTATTGCATTTTTTACTTGGGTTTGTTTAATTTTACTGATACTCTCTTTAAAATTAAAGTTCATTAATTAGATAGATATGCAAAAGACAATTATTATTAACAAATAACACAACATTTGGCGCTAAATTTTATTGTCTTGCTGAGCTTGATGAGAGAAGTGCTGGAATCCACTAATGCGTTAAAACACTCTGTGGTATTTTTAACGCTTTCACCCTCAAATGTAAGTAGTTTTTCTGTAAGCATAATATTGAATACCAATTTAATAATATTGCCACACACGTTACTTAATTCAATGGTCTTCTTTTTCAACTTTAATGCAATAAGAACTTCATACATATTGGAAAACAAGGTCATTAATTCAGGAACATCATCTGCGTCAATCTTGTTATCCGCTACAATTTTCTTGAAGGAATCTTCTATTTTAGTGAAAAATTGCGAATTGTTTTGAAGAATCAATGAAATCACCTTTACCATTTCAGGATTCAATTCGTATTTTTGTTGCATTTCAGGTCTAACTGAGGTTATAATCATCAAGTTCAAGAGAGACTTCATCTCAAAAATGTTTTCAAACTCTGGTTCAACAACTGGTTCAAGCGCAGCGGTGGGTTCAAGCGCAGCGGTGGGTTCAAGCACAGCATTATCAGAGTCAATTAATTTAATAAATTGGTCAATAACGTCTTCTAATTCCTCCACTGTTTTTGTTGAATCGGATTTGGGTTTTTCTTTTACTTCTTCCTTTGGTTCCTCCTCCTTTGGTTCTTCTTTTTCTTCTTCCTTTGGTTCTTCTTTTTCCTCCTTTGGTTCTTTTTCCTCCTTTGGTTCTTCTTCCTTTGGTTCTTCTTCCTTTGGCTCAGCTGCAGGAATTTCGGCAGGAATATCATCAATAACAACATTCTCTGGAGCAATTTCAATTTCTTCTTGTTTTGTTTTTTTAGCTTTTCCTCTTGGTTTCTTTTGTGGCTTGGGGTCCATTTATAATATTTATATAGATTTTAATTTTAAATAATCTATATAAAGTATATTATTTTCATGATTGTGGGTTAACACAGTTTGAACCAATCTCGTTTAATTTAGGGACCTGGGTGTATGGGCAGCAACCATATCTGGTTCCAGCGCATCCGCCAATAGAAGGTTGTGGAGCAGGTTGTGGTGTGGGTGTGGGAGGAACAGGGACTGGAACTGGTTTTGTTACTACAATAACATGTCCAGCAAGAACAATCACCAATATGATTACAAGAAGCGCAATAATAATAATTTCCAATAACTCCATATATATAAAAACAAATATAAAAAAATAAAAACTAAGAATATAAGAGATGTTGAAGCTCACTAAAAATAGCGAATTGTTAATGTCCTTTTTCTTAGAAAAGAAATGCATTAATCATTCAGAACAAACCTCTAAAACCAATAATATTTTGAAGCAATTATATCACGATATAAAACACGGAGAATCGTTTGTAAAAGCACAAAAGGCAAAAGAAGGTGATAGTTTTTATAAATTAAATGTGACAAAAATTACTACTATTTCTCAAATTCCAAAACCAAAATCTTTTAATCCTGGAAGTTTCCCTCCAGAAATACGAGAACACATTGACAACAATATGTTATACAATTTGTCGTATACTTTTTCTCTCATGAACAGAGAAATTAAGATCCATTTTGTGGTTGAACATGATAGTCCGGAGTATCAGATTGAACTCTACAACGAATACATAGAAAAAATACTAATCTGGTTACACGTTATAAATGAGTATGCTTCAAAGAAATGTTCCAAGCGACTTGTATTATATTTGTATTTTACTTCTCTCAAAAAAAAGCTTCCAGAAAGCAACGTTCATATTTTAAATCAAAATAATGTGAATACAGCTTTCACATACACTTGTCCGGTAGATTCTGAAATAGTTGTTTTCAGAAAAGAAGAATGGTTCAAGGTATTAATGCATGAAAGTTTTCATAATTTTGCTCTAGATTTTTCAGATATGAACACAGAAGAGTGCACTAAACATATTCTCTCTATTTTTAAGGTTAAATCTGATGTTAATTTGTTTGAAGCTTATACCGAATTTTGGGCAGAAATAATGAATGCTGCATTTTGTAGTTACTTCTTTTTAAAACGTTCACCCAATGATAGCGAACTTGAGATTGTATATGAGTTTTTATCAAATTGCGAATTTTTTATTAATTTTGAGAGAACATTTAAATTTTTCCAGATGGTAAAGACACTAGATTTCATGGGTCTTAAATACAAAGATCTATATTCTAATAGTTCTGTTTCTGCTTCTATGAGAGAAACTTTGTATAAAGAAGACTCAAATGTTCTCTCTTATTATATAATTACAACAATTTTAATGAATAACTATCAAGGGTTTCTCTCGTGGTGCAGCACAAACAATTTATCACTACTTCAGTTTAAGAAATCAACATCCAATATTGCTTCATTCTGTCAGTTCATTGGGAGAAATTATAAAACAAAGTCTATGATAGAATCCGTTGCGTGCATGCAAAGATTTTATCATAATGTTAAAAGAACAGATAAACTAGGGAAAAAATCTAAAACTATGGATTTTGTTTTGAATAATATGAGAATGTCACTTTGCGAGCTTGGTTAACGTATTGACTTTCTAGTTTTCTTTGATTTCTTTGATTTTTTAGTTTTTCTTGAACGTTTAATTTTTCTACTTCTACGACTGCGTTTCTTTTTGCCTCCGTGAAAATCGGTGTCATATACATCATAATCATTTTCTTCTCCTTTTCCAAGTAATCCAATACCAGGTTTATATGAAGCGTCAACCTTCGTCCAACTTTGTGGTTGCCTTGGAATATCAAGCCTAGGTTGCATATTTGGACGCAATAACCGTTCAACATTTTCTTGCATGTATTTGTCTTTAATTTTCATTCTATCTTCAAAAACTTTTTCTCTCTTGAGATATTCTGAATGATTAGATTCATCCTTACGTCTTTGAGCTTCATGAATATCCGTCAAGTCTTGTGGAGCATCGTGCCAAGTTAAAGAAACATCTTCATCTTCTTCAACTTGACTCGGTGGTGCTATTCCAGTTTTAGATTTGCGAGAATTAGAATACATTTTTGAATCTCCATAATTTGGTGGGAAAAATGCCATTTATCTTATATTATAACCACAAAATAATATAAAATAATTGTTTAACGTCTGTGTGACTTTCTTCTTTTTCCACCCTTTCTTGTCTTTCTGCTCTTTCTTGTCTTTCTTCCTTTTCTGCTCTTTTTGCCACCTTTTCCAGTGCCAAATCCGGTTTCAATGTCAGCTCTACCAGTTTCCATGGCATCTAATTCGCCACTATTAGAACGCATTAAAGTGGGTCTTTCAATTGGCGTTTCTTGAACATCAATTGCAACCTGAGGATTAGCTCTACCTTCCTCTATATCAAAATCCAGGCTATCAGATCGCGCTAACATGGGTCTCTCGGCAGGAGAAGGGCGCCCTTCTTCCATTGCCATCAACTCTCCAGTGGTGTGACGCGTTAATGTGGGTCTTTCTTGGCCACCTCGTCTTCCGCGAGACATTTTTCTATTTTTACGCCTAAAAGTTTTGGAACGCATTTATATATTATGCTTAGAACAAAAATTTTCTCCAGGAATAGGATTTCTTTTGCATTTCTGATTGTTTTTATTTCTATGTTCGCATATATATTTATAACAGCCTCCTCCGGTTGATTTTTTATTAGCTTTCCAAGCGGTGCTAGCTCCATCAAAATCAATATTTACTTCATATGTTTGTTTGAATTCTTTTTCTTCTTCTAAATAACGAGATGCACTACGAGTCTGCATAATTATATTTTATTAAGCAAATCCGTTTAAGCGAATTTACAAATCAATTTGGCATAAAAGAAAAATTGAAACCGTTAATAATAATTAAATCAGAACCACAACTGCCAAACCAAGTTCAAGATGGGAATTAAATACCTAAACCGATTTTTAAAGGACAATTGTCCTGAATCTATCAAGTGCGTCTCAATGGGCGACTTGTCCGGCAAGAAGATTGCAATTGATGTCAGCATCTATCTTTACAAGTATGTTGGAGACGACTGTCTTGTTGAAAATATTTATCTTATGATTTCCATATTCAGGCATTATAATATTGTTCCGGTTTTCATATTTGATGGGAAGCCGCCTGCTGAAAAAAAGGAACTATTAAAGCAAAGAAAGGAGGATAAGAAGGGGGCGGAAAATGAGTATAATCGTTTGAAACAGTGTTTAACGTCATCAATTGATGATTCGGACCGACAGGAAATTATTACAAATATGGACGCATTAAAAAAGCAATTTGTATACGTAAATAAGACACATATAGAAATTGTAAAGGAATTGATAACAAGTTGTGGCGTTTCATATTATGTCGCTCCTGGTGAGGCTGATGAGTTGTGCGCATTATTGGTGATCAAGAAAAAAGTGTGGGCTTGTCTGAGCGAAGACATGGATATGTTTGTATATGGGTGTCCGCGCGTCCTTAGATATTTTAGTTTATTGAATCACACTGCAGTGTTGTATAATATGAAGTATATTTTGCAGGAGCTTGGCGTTACACAAAAAGAGTTTCGCGAAATGTGTGTGGTGGCTGGCACAGATTATAATATAACAAATGATTGTGAAAACGGTCCAACCTTGCAGAAGACGACAAAGCTTTTCAAAAAGTATAAAAAGTCAAAGGAAACAATTGAGTTTTATGAGTGGATTCAAAAACATGACGACTCTTATATTGAAAATTATGATGTGTTGAAAAATGTATATAATATGTTTGAGTTAACTAATAACAATAATAATTTGAATGTGTGCGAGAAGATTCGCATTGTTAATGTAAACGTTGATAATGCCGTGCTGCGTCCAATTTTGAAGGAAGATGGATTTATATTTCCTTGTGAAGTTGCATAGAGCGCAATCGCGATAAGCATTTGAAAAATATACAACTTAATTGTATATTTTTTATTTGATTTTTACTTTTTGTGGTTTTTCTTGTTTTTTACTTTTTATGGTTTTTCTTGTTTTTTTCTTTTATAAGATTTAAGCGGTGGCGGCAGCAGCGGCAGCAGCGGCGGCGGCCTCAGCCTTGACGGACTTGGCGAAGTGAGGGCTCATGAACTTCTGGAGGTTGAAGTAGGTGAGCACATCAGTCTTCTGGAGCTTAAGAAGGGAGGCAAGCTTGGCATCAGGGTTGATCTTGCGGCCATTCTCCTTGTCCTGGAGGTTATTGGTGCGGATGTATGCATTAATATCGCGAGTCACAGCAGTGCGCGCCATCTCGGTGCCCTTGTCCTTGCCAAGGAAGGAGGCAAGCTCGTCACTGATGCGAGTAGGCTTCACGAAACCACTGGGGGCGCGGTTGCCGGACTTGCGCTTGCGCTTGGAGCTCTGCTTCTGGGCAGTCTTAAGCTCGCGCTGCCACTTCTTCTCAAGGGACTTATACTCGCTCTTGAGGGAGGAGATAAGGGAAGCGAGCTGCTGGAGCTTGGCATTAAACTCGGTAGATTGCTCAAGGATGGAAGCCTCAAGGGAATCAACCTCGGCAACAGTGGCGGCCTCGGTGGCAGCGACAACAGGGGCGGCGACCTCGGTAGCAGGGGCCTTGGCCTTCTTGGCGGCCTTAGGGGCCTTAACAGGGGCAGCCGCAGCGGCGGCAACATTCACAACAGGAGCGGACTCAACAGGGGCATCGGTAGACGTCTTAGACTTAACAGTTCTCACCATTCTATACTATACCTAGACGACTACCTTTTAAGTTGGTTTTAGGTCTAATATATATATTTGTGATGCCACCCAATCACAAATATATACTATGAAAAATTAAAAATGAGATACCGACTGAAAAAGCCAAGGAAGTGATGAAGCAGCATTTTCACTAACTAATGTCAAAGCTCCAAGAACATAATAAGCTCCTAAAGTTCTACTATCTTTGTCAACGCCGGTATTAACGAGTTTTTCTAAAATAGTTAAAACAATTTTTTTAACATTGTCGTTATTTTCTTCGCTGTGCAAATAAGCAAAATTAATATTCCTAAAAGGATCGCCCACCGGCGGACAAATCTTTTTTTTCATTTCGCTAGTTAGTTGCGCCCTATATGACCAAATATCAATGAGTTCTCTCACAAATTTAATCATTTGAGTCCTCGGAAGTAATGAAAACCACGCCGGATCGCTATAATTTCCTAAAGAGTCAATATTCTGAAATAAATCAAGCGTTCTTAATTCCACTGATTTTTCATTTGACACCACTTCGTCTTTTATATCAATGTCAATATTAACTTTGAGCACTCTGCTCACTCTTATTAAATTTCGCATGTCTTGTATCACATTTTTTGTGATGTCATTGCGGTTATAGGGGTTTTTCACTTGTTTTCCAGACTTCAAAATCAAGTTGTAGAGAGAAATAATGTCAAAACCATAAATAAAACCGTCTGCGTCCTTGTAGCTAAAAAATTGAGAATAATCTAGTTCGGTCATTGTGTCACCAGTTAAGAAATCCGAATCGTTTGTGCAGAGCTTTCTATTCATAAATGCAGGCCCATGCAATCTGTTGCACTTGCGCTGTAAAAATCCTCTAAATATCTTTTGAACGTGAACAATCGTTTTTGATAACTTTAAAAAAACATAAATGCGGCCTAGAAGCTCGTTTTTGTTGCCAGAAACCTTCAACTTATATTGCTTTGCAAACTGCTTCAACTGTTGCACGTTGTAATTATATTTAAAAAGAATATCAGAATTATCAACAGTTGGTAAACACAAATTATCGTTATTAATTTTTTCTAGTTTTTTGGGAGATGGCATCGTTTTTTCACACTTTGAAAATAGAATATTATTGTAATCTTCTATTGAAATAACAGAAATAAGAGTCTCGTTCTTTTTAATGAAATTTATATCCGTATACTTTCCGCTAATCATTTTCTTATATATACAATATAGAAATCTTTTTGAACCATTTTATTAATAATATTATTATTTAAAGACATGAAACCATGTT